>Ga0315902_10000793_pt1 | contig 53017 bp, 48 predicted proteins | sample LakEriMetagenome_9_FD_203523 | JGI IMG/M metagenome (GOLD analysis project Ga0315902, IMG submission 203523) | Freshwater fungal communities from buoy surface, Lake Erie, Ohio, United States - Buoy 12 MA117 | ecosystem: Environmental > Aquatic > Freshwater > Lake > Lake biofilm | place: USA... | reverse complement strand
GGACCGGGTGGCCGTAGTGCTGGGTGGTGAAGAACTGATCGGCCGCGGTGTAGGGCGAGGTGATGCCCTGGGTGTTGAAGAGCCGGCGGTCGGGGGCCGGGTTGGCGTTGAAGTTCTCGGGCCAGTCCGCGAAAGGCACGAGCGTCTCGCCCTGGGCCATCGCGGGCAGCGCCCACTCGGGCAGGCTCACCATACTCACGGCCGCAGCGGCCATTCCGGTTTTCTTCAGCATTTCGCGACGTGTCGTTTCGTGTGCCATGGTGCCTCGCGTTCCTTTCGAACTCCGCAGTTGTATCACGACCGGCGACTGCCGGGCTATCCCGGACCCCCTTCGCGGGCGGCCCTGATGCCTTCGGCTTCATCGACCCGGCTCAGCAGCCAGGCACCGGCGACGAAGAACCCGAGGATGGCGAGCACGGCCGACCGGCTCGACCCGGTGAGGGCCACGCTGATGGTGAAGACCAGCGGGCCGAGGACGGTGGCGAAGCGTTCGGCCACGGCGAAGAATCCGAAAAACTCGGCCGACTGGCTGGCCGGGACCATACGGGCGAAGAGCGACCGGCTCAGGGCCTGTGCGCCGCCCTGCACGGTGCCCACAAGCGCGGCCAGCAGGAAGAAGTCGGTGACGCTGTCCATGAAGTACCCAAGGACGGTGGCGAGCGCATAGACGCCGATGGCGATGAACAGCGCGCGTTTGGTGCCGATGCGGCTGGCGAGCTTGCCGAAGAGCAGCGCGAAGGGAATGCCGATGAACTGCACCAGCACGAAGGCCCCGATCTGGGCATCCTGCGGAATGCCGATTTCCGCGCCGTAGACCGAGGCCATGCGGATGATGGTCTGGATGCCGTCCTGATAGAGCAGCATGGCGAGGAAGAACAGGAACGCCTGCCGGTAGCGGCGCACCTGCCGGAAGGTAGCGAACAGGCGGAACCAGGCGTCGGCGACGACGGAGGCGCCGCGTTCGTCGCCCGGGGCCGCGTCGGCCGGGGGTTCGGGCACGCGGCGGAAGAGCGGCAGCGAGAACACGACCCACCACACGGCGACGGCCAGGAACGATGCCTTCACGGCGGTCGTGGTGTCGGGAAAGCCGAACGTCGCCGGCTGCAGAATCCACGCGAGGTTGATGAGCAGCAGCAGCCCGCCACCGACATAGCCCAGGGCATAGCCGGCCGCCGAGACGCGGTCGCCTTCCTCGGCACTGGCCACATGGGGTAGCAGCGAATCGTAGAGGACGATCGCGCCCGAGGCGCCGATGTTGCCCAGGATGAAGAGCGCCGAGGCGAGGCCGATGTGTCCCTCGCCGATGAAGACCATGGCGGCGCAGCTGAGGGCGCCGATCGCGATGAAGCCGGCCATCAGGGGCTTGCGCAGGGCGGCGCGGTCGGCGATGGCCCCGAGCAGCGGGGCCAGCACGGCGATGATGGCCGTCGACAGCGTGGTGATGAGGCCGAAGCGCGTCGTGGCGGCGGCCGGGTCGAGGCCCGCGGCCGCGTACGTGGCGAAGAAGCTGGGGAAGACGGCCGTGATGACCGTGGTGAAGTAGGCCGAGTTGGCCCAGTCATACCAGGCCCAGGCACGCTGGGGCGGCGTGACCAGTCCTGCGCGGGACAGCAGGGCGTCGAGAGAGACGGGCGATCCGGCAGCGGGTGGCATGGGTGGTGGCGCCCTCACTATACCCGCGCGTGCTCCCCTGCGGGAGCCATGCTGTGGGCCGGTGCGGAGGGCACGGCAGGGTCGGGCTCAGGCCTCGGCGAGCCAGCGCCGGGCTTCGTCATGCGTGGGCACCCCGCCCATGGCGCCGGGGCGTGTGCAGCTGGCCGCGGCCACACGGTTGGCCAGGCGCAGCGTGCGCCTGATGTCGAAGCCCTGCAGGAGTCCCGCCAGGAAGGCCCCGCGGAAGACATCGCCCGAGCCTGTGGTGTCGACCGGGGTGACCTGCACGCCGGGTTCGTGCACGATGTCGTCGCCCACGAGCGAGAGGGCGCCCTCCCTGCCGAGGGTGACGGTGATGATGCCCGGCGTCCACGCGCGCAGGGCGCGCAGGGCGCGCTCGAGCGTGGGCTCGTGCGTGAGCGCCATCGGCAGGTGTTCCGACAGAATCGGATGGGAGGCGGCGCGGATGATGGCCTCGGTGTGCGGCGTGAGGTGATCGAGGTCGGTGACGACCGGCAGGCCTACCGCACTGGCCCGACGTGCCAGTTCCGCACTCGCCTCGGCATCCACATCGTCCACGAGGACGGCCCGGGCCGAGCGCGGCGTCAGCACCGGGAGATCCGAGGCCGTCAGGGTCAGGGATGCGGGGCGGTCCCAGAGCACGACGCGCTCGCCCGAGTGGTCGTCGATGAGGATGACGGCGTACTGGCTGCCGCCGGGGCGCACGAGGGCGTGCGACAGGTCGACGCCGTGGCCGTCGAGCTCGGCCCGGACGCGTGCGGCGTTGTCGTCGGTGCCGAGCGGACCCAGGTAGGCGGCGTGCAGCCCGAAGGCGGCACAGGTCGAGAGGGCCGTCGCCACCTGGCCACCGCAGCTGACGGTGTGGCGAGAGACGCGCAATTTGGAATGAAGACCGTGGAAGTCAGGCGCGGCCGGCAGGCGGTACACCTGATCGACGGCGTGGGCGCCGAGCCCGAGGACGTCAAGCACGACGGTAATGGTAGCCGATGCGCGCGCCGTGGACCGCGCTACAGTAAACGTCTATGCGGATTGCCCCCTTCGGCGTCGAGATGTGGATGAACGAGTGCGAGACGCGGTGCGCGCACAACCTGGCCGAGACGTGTGTGGCTTCGCTGAGCGTGGGCGAGCTGCTGTCGGTGGCCCCGCAGCCGGCAGAGGCCTTCGAGGCCATGCGCCAGCTGCGCCTGACATACGGGGCGATCGAGGGCAGCGAGGCACTGCGCGGGGCCATCGCGCGGCTGTATGCGTCGGTGACGCCCGCGCAGGTGCTGGTGGCCCACGGCGCCATCGGGGCCAATGCGCTGGTCTACCAGGCCCTGGTGGAACCCGGGGACGTGGTGGTGAGCGTGCAGCCCACGTATCAGCAGCACTATTCTATCCCCGAGAGCCTCGGGGCCGAGGTGCGCATCCTGCGCCTGCGGCCCGAGCAGGCGTTCCAGCCCGACCTCGAGGCGCTGGCGGGCCTCATCGACGCGCGCACGCGCCTCGTGGTGATCAACAACCCCAACAACCCGGCCGGGGCGCTGATGCCCGAGGCGACGCTGCGCGCCGTGGCGGCGCTGGCCGACCGGGTGGGGGCCTGGGTGCTGTGCGACGAGGTGTATCGCGGGCTCGATCAGCACGACCCGGGGACAACCGCGTCCATCGCCGATGTGTATCCGAAAGGCATCAGCACGGGCAGCATGTCGAAGGCGTTCTCGCTGGCGGGCCTGCGCCTCGGGTGGATGGCCGGCCCGGCCGAGGTGCTGCAGGCGGCGATGATTCACCGCGACTACAACACGATCAGCGTGGGTGTCGTGGACGACTACCTGGCCACCATCGCCCTGACGCATGCCGACACGGTGCTGGCGCGGAGCCGTGCCATCACCCGGCGCAACCTGGCCGTGCTGCGCGAGTGGATGGCGACCCAGCCGCGCCTGTCGTGGGTCGTGCCGCAGAGCGGGACGACGGCCCTGCTGCGCCTGCCTGACGGGGAGGATTCGTATGCCTTCTGCCGGCAACTGCTGGCAGAGACAGGCGTGCTGCTGACGCCGGGACAGGCCCTCGAGATGGAAGGGTGGGCGCGGATCGGCTATGCGAACCACACGGACGTGCTGACGGCCGGGCTCGAGCGTCTGGGCGCGTTCCTGCACACACGATAACGCCCGCGCGGGTCCGTGGGAACCAGGGCGGGCGGTGTGGAGACGGTCGGCCCTGGGGGCCGGGTGCGGGTGTCGGGGCGAGTCGTCTCGCCGTCGACTTACGAGACGCGGGCGTGGGGCTGGAGGCCGTTGCTGGCGGCGAAGCCGCGGAAGTTGTCGAACGACATCATGCCGTGCCGGTCGGAGGCCACTTCGAAGTTGCCGATGAGGGCATCGAGCCACGCGGGCACCGCGTCACCCGTGCGAGCCAGGTCGGCGCGCAGTTCCAGAAGGTCGTCCTTGGCCACCGTGGCTGCCGGCCGATACCGATAGTCGTTGGTGTGACGGGCTGACCAGGACGGCGAAGACGAGTGGCTGATGGCAACCTGCATGACAGTGACCTCGAGTCGGTGGCGGGGCGATTTCCGCCTCGCACACACGTAATCGGCGGGTTGCCGGAAAGCTTGAGGGCCTCCTGAAAATATTTTTTCAGGGCGAATATCAGGCGAAAATCCGGGTCGGTTCCGGGTCGCGGGGCCGAGTACAATCCGCCCGCATGACGACCCCTGATCGCATCGGCGCCGGCGGCTGGCGCATCGTGCTGCTGGCGAGCCTCGGCGGCACCCTCGAGTTCTACGACTTTGTGATTTTCGGCATCTTTGCCCGGGACATCGCCGAGGCCATCTTCCCGGCGTCGTCAGCCATTGCCTCGCTGATGGCCTCGTTTGCGGCGTTTGCCGTGGGGTACCTGGCCCGTCCGATCGGGGGCATCGTGCTGAGCCACTATGGCGATCGCTATGGCCGGCGACGGGTGTTCCTGTGGTCGGTCTTCGTGATGTCGGGGGCCACGCTGGGGATGGGGCTGGTGCCGTCGTTCGCGCAGTGGGGGGTGGCGGCCAGCCTGCTGATGGTCGTGCTTCGCGTGGTGCAGGGCTTCTGCCTGGGCGGTGAACTGCCCGGGGCCCTGACCTATGTCGTCGAGACGGCACCGCGCCAGGCGCCGCTGGTCTGCGGGTTCGTGTTCGCGTTTGTGACGTTCGGGGTGGCGACGGCGACCGGGGTGAGCGTGGGCGTGCGTACATTCCTGCCGCCGGAGCTCATTCCACTGTACGGGTGGCGGCTGGCGTTCATCCTGGGCGGCCTCGGGGGCATCCTGAGCTTCGTGTTCCGCCGGACGCTCGAGGAATCGCCCGAGTTCGAGCGGATGAAGGGCCTGGCGTCGAAGCAGCCCTTCAGTGAGCTGCTGCGCACGCATGCGCCCCAGGTGCTGGTGGGCACGTCCCTCGTGGCCGGTACCGGCTGCTTCAATGGCCTGTTCTTTTCCTATCTGCCGGCGTACCTCTCGGCGGTGCTGAAGTATGACCCGCGGCAGGCGGTGCTGTCGCAGACGGTCGGGGTGCTGGCGTCGGCCCTCGGTATCTTCCTGGCGGGCTGGGTCGCCGGGCGCGTGGCGCCGCGCTACCTGCTGCGCGCGGGCGTGGGCCTGCTGGCGCTGCTGGCGGTGCCGTTCTACACGGCGCTGGTCGACCGCTCTGTGGATCTGACGCTCATCTGCGTGGTGGCCGGCCTCTGCGCCGGGCTGACCAACGGCACGTTCGCCGTGATGCTGACCGATCTCTTTCCGACGCGCATCCGGTTCACGGGCGTGGCGCTGGTGTTCAACGTGGGCTTCACGCTCTTCAGCGGCATGGCGCCGCTCGTGGCCACGTCGCTCATCGGGCAGACGGGCCAGCCACAGGCCCCGGGCTACCTGATGGCGGCCTGTGCGCTGATTGCCCTGGTGGGCAGCCTGTGGGCGCCGCGCTATGGAGGAGCCGTGCTCAAGACGTCGGCCTGACGGGGCAGCCCGGCCACGACCGGTCCGCAGGAATGGCTTCCATCGCGGAGCCAGTGGTGATGTAGTGGGACCAACGCGAAAGGCAGGACCTCACCATGCATGACCGACTGAAGATCTGTGCCGTGTCAGTGCTGATGTGCGGAGGGCTGTGGGCGTCGCCGGTGGCCGCGCAGACCACGCCACCCTCGGTGAGTGTGTCGTCGGCGGCGGCGCGCGCCGAGGCGGCGCGCACGCTGGTGCCGCTGCTCAAGCCGGTGAAGCAGCGCGCCGAATCGAAGCTGCGGGTGCAGGCTGGCGCGGGTGCGCCAAACTCGCCCTTCGTGGGCCGGCCTACTACGGCGGTGTCCATCACGGTGAGCGGCCGCGACACACCGCCCGAACCCGAGGTGATCCAGGCCATGGACCGCCTGCTCAAGTGGACGCCCGAAGATCGTGGCGACTCACGCGAATCGCAACTGTTTGATCGCTGGCTCGGCGAACTCGAGCGCCGTGCGACGGCCCTGACCATCAAGTCTGGCAGCGGCGCCTGCGACATCGAGTGCGTGACGCGCACGATGACGGTGCTCGACGAGACATGGGGTTCCAGCCCCCGGCAGCGCGATGAACTGCGCGACCAGACGCTGCTCGACGCCCTGACGACCGTGGTCAAGGCCAAGTAACTCGCAGGAGGTCTGGGCCGTCGTGTCGCCCTTACTGGCCGGGTGCGGGACGGATGTGATGCGGGCCAGCGGACACGCACGTCACGAATCAGGAGGCACAGCATGACTCGCACTCGATTGGCGGCACTGATGGCGGCGCTGGCACTGGTCGCAGCTGTCGTGCCTGTGTCGGGTCAGGCGCCGGCGCCGAAGACGGCGACGCCGTATCGCATCGGCATCATCGGCTCGGGGCAGCAGGGCGGCAGCCTCGGTGAGCGGTGGGCCCAGGCCGGGCACGAGGTGTTCTTCTCGTCACGACATCCCGAGGAACTCACGGATCTGGTGGCACGCGCCGGGGCGAAGGCGCGCGCGGGCCTGCCGGCCGAGGCGGCGGCGTTTGGCGAGGTCATCGTGATTGCCGTGCCGTATGGGGCACTGCCGCAGGTGGGGCGCGATTATGCGGCGGCCATGCGCGGCAAGGTGGTCATCGAGATGGGCAATCCGCGCGAAGATCGCGACGGGCCGATGGCGAACGAGGCCATCCGGAAGGGAACAGGCATTGCCTCGGCCGAGTATCTGCCCGGCGTGCGGCTGGTGCGGGCACTGAATGCGCTGAGTGCCGTGCAGGTGCGCACCGAGGCCCATCGGGCCGGCGAGCGGCTGGGCGTGCCGGTGGCGGCCGACGATGCCGAGGCGATGCGGGTGGGGGTGCAGCTGGTGACCGACGCGGGCTTCGAGCCGGTGGTGGTGGGTGGCCTGGCGCGCGCACGCGAGTTTGATCGCAACACCGCCGTGTATGTGAAGGGGATGACGGCGCGGCAGATTCGCGAGACGCTGAAGCTGCCGGCGCCGTAGGCGGTGCGGCAGGAGTCGGGGCGTGCCTCCGGGGAAGGGGCTCGTGGCCGTTGGAACCGATGGTCAGCGCCGGGGCTGGCCCGCAGGCCGATGCCTGCCTGGCACGTCTCGAACGCGACGGGGTGCTTCGGCGGCGGGACGGCCCTTCCCTCCGAGCGTCTGGACGCGGTGCTGCCCTGCCCGTCGGTACAGGCGTCTGCAGTGGCTGCCCTGCTGGACGAGCGGGAAGGCTTCCTGGTGCGCAGCCTCGACCCGTCAGCGGCCTGACCGTTCGACCGCGCGAGGCCCGACGGCCCTTCGCGGCGGCCTGCGGGTCAGCGCCCGGGCGGTGGGGGGGTCACCACGGCCAGCAGTTCCACCTCGAAGACGAGGGCTGCACCGCCGGGGATGTCCTGATTGCCGTTGTCGCCGTAGGCGAGGTCAGCCGGGCAGACGAGGCGGGCCTTGCCGCCCACCTTCATGCGCTGCACGCCCTGCGTCCAGCAGGGGATGACCCGGTCCAGGGGAAACTCGGTGGGCTCGTTGCGCGCATACGAGCTGTCGAACTCGGTGCCGTCGCGCAGCGTGCCGCGATAGTGCACGCGGACGACGTCGGTGGCCGCCGGGGCCTGCCCGGTGCCGGCGACGAGCTCGGTGTAGACGAGGCCCGAGTCGGTGCGCACCGCGCCGGTGGCTGCGGCAGCGGTGGTGAGATAGGTGGCCGAGGCGACCTTCTCCTTTTCGGCCACGCGCTGCCCGCGTGCCTGCGCGAAGGGCTGCACCCGCGGGCCCCACTCGTCGATGGACAGGGCCGGCGTGCCGGCGGCGGCTTCGGTGATGGCGCGCTTCAGCACCTCGAGCTCGGCGGCATCGAAGTCGAACGTCTTCAGCGAGCGCTGCACGAGCAGGCCGAGCGCATAAATCGTCTTCTGGTCGTCAGTCATCTCGGCTACCGGCTGGGCCTTCGGGGCAGATGCCGCGCCAGCCGCCTTCGGAGCCGGGGTCTTCGGTGCCGCCGGCTTGGCGGGCGTGGCGGCCTGCGGCGCGCGCGGGGCCGGGGTCGGCTTGGGGGCAGAGGTCTGGGCGAAGGCCAGCGTCGGCAGCAGGACGAGTGCGGGCAGGATGCGCATCGGGGGAGCGTACCACCTTTTGCGAGGCGCGCGCGGGACGGCCCCGGGGTCAGCCGACGGGCGGCTCAACCACCCGCGCACATGCCCACGCGTGCGATGACCTGCGCTGGCGCGACCACCGACTCACCAGCACGATATCCTCGCGCACAACGAGCGGCGCGCCTGGGGCGGGCGTCCAGAAGCACTCGGGATGATCGCTGATGGCGTGCCGGCGGCACCTCGTCGCGGCCCGGCGGGTGTCACGCCGCTCGCGGGGCAGCGGCAGCTGCGGGCGCTATCGGGATGACCCGCGCTCAGATCACGGCCGACGCCAGCCACTCTGCCGCAGGCTCGATGGCGACGGCACCGCGCTGTTCCCGGTGGCGCGCATGGCGCAGCAGCAGGGTCGCGGTGGCCTCGGGAAAGCGCGCCGCCGTTGCTGCGAAATAGGCTGGCACGGCGGGATCGGACCACTTGGCCTCGATCAGACGCCTCGGCTCGCCACGCTCGCAGATGACGAAGTCAATCTCGCGGCGCTCCTTGTCGCGGATGTAATGCAGGCTGGTCTCGGCGCCCTCGGCGTCGCGGCGCTGCTGGACGGCGGCGTACAGCATGGCGGCGCACACGTTCTCGAAGCGCGCACCTTCGTCGCCGCGCACAAGGCCGGTGTCGTGCAGATACACCTTCGGTTCCTTCAGCAGCGCCCGCGCGATGTTGCGGTGAAACGGGCGCACCACGAAGACCACATGCAGCGACTCGAGAATCTCGAGGTAGCGCGCAAGGGTGGTGGGCGAGATCTGCAGGTCGCGCGCGATGGAGGCGAGCGACAGCGGCGAGCCGACGCGCTCGCGCAGCAGTTCGACGAACATCCGCATGGCGCGCACCTCGGCGATGCGCGAGAACTCGAGAATGTCGTCGCGCAGGAGCCCGTCGAGATACAGGTGCCGCCAGCGCTGCGCATCGGCCTCGGTCTCCGCGAGCAGCGGCTCGGGGAACCCGCCGCGCTGCAGCAGACGCGCGAGCGCCTCGGCTGGGGTCACGCCGGTGCCTTCGATGAACTCGCGCACGGTGACAGGCAGCAGGTGCCACGAGAAGTACCGGCCGGCGAGCGATTCGCCGGCCTGACGGAACGCGTCGAGCCGCGCGCTGCCCGTGACGAGGATCGACTGGCCGGGCGCACAGCCGTCGGCGACCCCTTTGAGCCAATGGCGCCAGTCCTTCATCTTGTGGAGTTCGTCGAAGACGAGCAGCGGCGCGTCAGGCGCCCAGGACTGCGCCAGCATCACGCGGCGGTCGGCCAGGACATCCCAATTGAGTACCTGTGCGCCAGGGTGCCGCGCCGCGATCGCCTTGGCGAGGGTGGTTTTGCCGGCCTGGCGGGGGCCGGACAGGAACACCATCTTGCGCGTCAAGTCGCGCTCGATGAGGGGCTCGATGAGGCGCCGCATACGACCATATTGTTTGGAATTGGAAAAAAGTCAAGACTAAACACCAGTCTGTAGCTGTTTAGTCATCCATCGGCGGCGATGTCAACGCACGGTCCAACCGTGCGGGGCGATAGACACTCGACCAGAACCCCCTCAGGCCGCCAACACCGACACACCTGCGCGGCGGTTCTCTCGGGACTGCCCGAAGAAGCGCCGTCCTGCACCGGAGTTCGGAAACATGTCCACGCCAGTGGCGTGGTGCTTGATGGCCATGTCACGGCATTCCGACGGCCGGAGCGACCTTCCGTTAACGCTGGTGCTTCAGCGGCAGGTGGTGGCAGGCCATATGGTGTGAGGAGTTGGAATGGGCGGCACGAAGGCTCCACTTATCGCGAGCTCATGGCCTCGGATGGTTCGCTTCAGTGGGAGATGTAGATGTCCCTGATGGGTGTCCCGTGATTGTCAACGTCGCAAAACACCAGCGTGCCGCCGTTGTCACGAATTCGCGCGAGGGGTTTCACGCCTCGCCCTTCAGCGACGAGAGTGGCGCCAGGGCATCTCGTCACTCGTCGACGTCGAGTTCGTCTGCCGTGATCGTCCCCAGGGTGCTGTTCATGATGAAAAGACGCCCATCGACTTCGACCGGATCGAGCCACGTGTCTGCATCCGCCGCTCACGCTATGACACCGGGCCCAGCGCGAGCCGACCGGTGTACAGCGCCATGCCGACGACGGCGTCGATGCCGAGGGCGTCGAGTGCGGCGATCTCTTCGTGCGTGGTGATGCCGCCGGCTGCGGTCACGCGCCGACGGGTGGCTGCCTGCACCGCGGCGATGGCACCCATGTCGGTGCCCTGCATCAGGCCTTCACGGTCGACGTGTGTATAGAGAAAGCCACCGCACCACGGCTCGAGAATGCGCACCGCCTCGGCAGGCGTGAGCGGCACGGCCGACGTCCATCCCTGCACCACGACCTGGCCGCCCTTCGCATCGACGGCGGCCTGCCAGCGATCTTCGCCGATGGCCGAGGCGAGCGCCTCGGCGAACGTCACGTCGACCGCCCCCTGGTCCGTCGCGCGGAACAGGCGCGAGCCGACAATGACGGCCTGTGCTCCGGCATCCATGAGCGCCTGCGCCCGATCGATGGATCGCACGCCTCCGCCCACGCGGCACGGCAGCGCGGTGGCAATGCGACGCACGAGCGCATCGTTGTCGCCACGTCCCATCGCGGCATCGAGGTCGATGAGCTGCACGACCGGGAATGTCGAGAACCGGTGAATCCACAGGTCGATGTCGTCTGTGGCGATGGCCAGGCGCTCGCCCTGAATCAACTGGACGATGCGGCCCTGCTGGAGGTCGATGGAAGGAATCAGCATGTGCGTGTACGACGGACAGGAATACTTCGGGTCGCCAGCAGTGCCTTGAGGTCGGACACGCTGTGCGATTGAAAGTGGAACATCGATGCAGCCAGCGCTGCATCGGCGCGCCCCGTGGTGAAGACGTCGACGAAGTGCTCGAGCGTACCGGCACCCCCTGATGCAATCACCGGAATACCGCAGGCCTCGGACATGCAGGCCGTCATCTCCAGGTCGAATCCCTGTCCGGTGCCGTCGCGGTCGATTGAGGTGAGCAGGATTTCACCCGCGCCGCGCGCCTCGGCCTCGCGCGCCCACTCGACGGCATCGCGCTGCGTGCGGGCCTGTCCGCTGCGTGCATAGACGGAAAAGCATCCGTCCTGCCGTTTCGCGTCAATCGCAACGACCACGGCCTGGCTGCCATAGCGGGAGGCGAGCGTCGTGATGAGGGCGGGGCTCTCGAGCGCCGCACTGTTGAGGCTGACTTTGTCGGCACCCGCCTCGATGATCGCGGCCGCATCGGCCTCGGTGCGGATGCCGCCGCCCACACACAGCGGGATGAACAGTTCGCTCGCCACGGCACGCACCGTGGCCAGACGGGCCTGGCGTCCTTCAATAGTGGCCGTGACGTCGAGGATGACGACCTCGTCGATGCCCTCGACGTGGTAGCGTCGCGCCAGCGCCGCCGGGTCGCCGGCATCGCGCAGGCCCTCGAAGGTGACGCCCTTGACCACGCGGCCATCGCGAACGTCGAGGCAGGCAATGATGCGCTTAGACAGCACGGTGCCAGTTCCTCAACAGGCGCAGGCCCACATCGCCAGACTTCTCGGGATGAAACTGCACGGCGGCCACCCGGTCACGCGCCACCACCGCCGAGAACGGCCAGCCATAGGTCGTGCTGGCGACGGTTTCGGCAATGAGGGGTGCCGCGTACGAGTGTGTGAAATAGACCTGGTCACCCGTCTCGATACCCTCGAGCAGCGCCGACGGGCGGCGCACGTCGAGCGAGTTCCATCCCACGTGCGGCACCTTCAGCGCAGACGACGCCGTGGCGCCCTCGCGCGTCGACAGATGCCGGCACTGACCCGGGAAGAGGCCCAGCCCTGGCGTGTCGGGGCTCTCGGTCGAGCCCTCGAACATCCATTGCAGGCCGACACAGATGCCCAGCACGGCCGCGCCCCGGGCCATGGCGGCGCGCAGCGCGGCACGCCACGCCGCATCGACCCGTCCCGTGGCCGCGAAGTGGCCCACACCAGGCACGACGATGCCGGAGGCCGACTCGAGCTCGTCGGGGCGCTCGGGGGTGACCGGGGATGCGCCGACCGCGATCAGGGCCTTGCGCACCGAGGCCAGGTTGCCCGCTCCATAGTCAATCAGCGCAATCACAACAGCTCCTTCGTACTCGGCAGCATCGTCGCCAGCCGTGCATCGACGGCGCAGGCGGTGCGCAGCGCCCGTGCGAAGGCCTTGAAGCTGGCTTCGATCTTGTGATGGGATGAGCGGCCGTACAGCACCTTGATGTGCACGTTGGCGCGTGCGCCCATGGCGAAGCCTTCGAAGAAGTCGTGCACCAGCTCGGCCTGCAGGTCGCCTACGAGGCGCGTGCGGACGAGGGTGCGGACGACCGTGTGCGGGCGGCCGCCGAGGTCGATGGCGGCCAGGGCGAGCGTCTCGTCCATGGCCATGATGAACGAGCCGGCGCGGTGGATGCCGCGGCGATCGCCAAGGGCCTGCGAGATGGCCTCGCCGAGCACGATGCCCACGTCCTCGACGGTGTGGTGCTGATCGACATCGAGGTCGCCCTGTGCATCAACGACCAGGTCGAATCCGCCGTGGCGTGCCACGAGGTCGAGCATGTGGTCGAGGAAGCGGATGCCCGTGTGGTTCCGGAACTGCCCGGTGCCGTCGAGCGATAGCTCGAGCCTGATGCGGGTCTCACGGGTCTGGCGATCTATCGTGGCGCTGCGCATAGGTCCTCGAGCGCCGCGAGGGCGCGATTGGTGTGGGTCAGCAGTCCGGTCGTGAGGCGGAAGCAGCGGGGGCACGAGGGATCGGCCGAGCGGTCGCGCACGCGGATGCCATCCGCGCGCAGGCCGTCGATCAGCATCCGATACCGTTCGCCGCCATCGATCAGCACGAAGTTGCCCGCGCTGGGCCAGCAGCGCAGGCCCAGCCGTCCGCACACCTCGTAGGTGCGCTGGCGTGACTGGCGCACCTGGTCGACGTAGGCGAGGCGATATCCGTCGTGCTGCAGCGCCGTCTCGAGGGCCGTGACGGCCGGTGTGCTGAGCGTGAAAATGGGCGTGGCCTGCTTCATCGGTGCCAGCAGACGCGGCGCTCCGATGAGAGCGCCGATGCGCAGGCCGGCGAGGCCGTAGGCCTTCGAGAATGTCCGTCCGACGATGGCGTTGGGCAGGGACGGCAGGGCACTGATGCACGAGGCCTGACCGAAATCCTGATAGGCCTCGTCGATGAGCACGAGGGCATGCGGCGCTTCGGCACAGACCTGTGCGATGGCGTCGAATGGCACCTCTGTGCCCGTGGGATTGTGTGGCGTGTTGAGGATGATGAGGCGCGTCTGTGGCGTGATCGCGTCGAGCACCGCCTGCCGTGGAAACTGGAAGTCGGGGCCAGCGGGTACGATGACCGCATCAGCCTGCATGGCTGCCGCAGCCTGCAGGTAGGGATTGAAGACTGGCGTGACGACGATCATCTCGCGCCGGGGGTGTGGAGTCGCTGCACCGGGACCCTGGGGCAGACCTGCGTGAGGCCGCAGGCCGAGGCAGGCGATGGCCGCCACGAGGATGCCCTCGTCGAGTCCGTTGGTCAGCAGCACCTCATCCGGCTGCACGCTGAAGCGCACGGCGACGGCCCGGGTCAGCGCGGCCGTGTCTGGATAGCAGGCCAGCTGCGCAGCCGTCAGGGCCTGCAGGGCCGCGGCCACCTCAGGGGCGCAGCCTCCGGTGTGTTCGTTGAGATCGAGCCTGAGCTCGGCACCCGGTGGCGCGGCGGTGGCGTTCATGCCTTCCTCCACGGGGCCAATCGGGCCTCGATGCTGCGGGCGTGGCCCTCGAGGCCTTCGGCGCGGGCCAGCGTGGTGACCGTGGGCGCGAGCCGTCGCAGTGCGCTGGCCGTGGCGCGCTGGACGGTCACGAGGCGCACGAAGTCTGCGGCCGACAGACCACCGCGGAAGCGGGCCGCACCTGACGTGGGCAGCACATGGTTGGATCCAAGGGCATAGTCACCGGCGACCTGCGCCGTCCACGGTCCGACGAAGATGGCCCCGGCGCACGTGACCTGTGCTGCCGTCGCCTCATCCTCGACGACGAGATGTTCGGCGGCGGCCGCATTGACGAGGGCGATGGCCTCGCGTGCGGAGCGGCACACGATGACGCCGCCGTGGCGGGCGAGTGCCGTGCGGGCGGGTCCGCGTGCCGGCAGCTGCCCGGCCACTTCGCGGGCAATCTGTGTGGCCAGCCGTCGGCTGGTGGTGATGGCAATGGCCCGCGCATCGGGATCGTGCTCGGCCTGCGCGATGAGGTCGGCGGCCACCCACGCCGGGGGCGTGTCGCGCACGAGGGTCACAATCTCTGACGGGCCCGCATAGAAGTCGATGCCGCACTCACTGGCGACGATCGCCTTGGCCGCCGACACCCACCGGCTGCCAGGGCCGACGATCTTGTCGACGCGCGGTATCGACTCGGTGCCATAGGCGAGAGCGGCCACCGCCTGCGCGCCACCGACCTGATACAGCCGATCGACCCCGGCCTCGAGCGCCGCCGCAAACACGGTGGCATCGGGCCTGGGGCACACGACCACGATCTCCGAGACGCCCGCCACGCGTGCGGGCACCACCGACATGAGCAGCGACGAGGGCAGCGGATAGCGGCCGGCGGGCACATAGCACCCGACGCGCGCCAGCGGCATCACGCGCTGCTCGACCGACAGCCCCGGCGCCGGGCTCACGCGCACCGGTCGCGGCACCTGCGCGCGCGCGACCGTGCGCAGGTGGCTGGCTGCCGATGCGATGGCACGTCGCACGTCGGCCCCGACGCGCGCGGCTTCGGCGATCCATCGATCGCGGGGAACTTCGACGGGGCCATCGAGTCCGTCGAGCCGGCGGGCATAACGCACGAGCGCGGCGTCGCCTCCGCGCCGCACGGCCTCGACGATGCGCAGGGCGCCTGCCTCGGTGCGGCGATCGCGGTGGCGGGTGGCGGCCAGCAGGCCGTCGACGGCGTCTGTGTCGCGGGAATCGATGATGCGCAGCATGGCTAGACCACGATCTTGTTGAGGGGGTATTCGACGATGCCCTGGCCGCCGGCGGCCTTGAGGCGGGGAATCAGGTCGCGCACCGTCTTCTCTTCGAGAATCGTGTTGACGGCCACCCAGGCCGGATCGCTCAGCGCGCTGACGGTGGGCTGCTGCAGGGCGGGCAGCAGCGACAGCACCTGCGGCAACTGCTGGCTCGGCACGTTGAGCATGAGGCCCACGCGTCCCTGCGCGTGGATGGCAGCGCTCAGCAGCAGAGCGAGGTTCTCGATCTTCTCGCGCTTCCGCGGGTCGGCCAGGGCGGCCGCGTTGGCCACCAGCTGCGTGCGCGATTCAAGGATGGTGTCGAGAATCCGGAGGCGATTGGCGCGCAGGGTCGACCCGGTTTCCGTCGCCTCGACAATGCCGTCGGCCAGCACGGGCGGCTTGACCTCGGTGGCGCCCCACGAAAACTCGACGTCGACCGACACGCCCTGGCGCGTGAAGTAATCGCGCGTGACGCGCACCAGTTCAGTGGCGATGCGGCGGCCTTCGAAGTCGCGGGCGGTGCGGAAGGGCGAGTCATCCGGCGCGGCCAGCACCCAGCGCACGGTGCCGAAGCTCTGCTTGGCGTAGACGAGGTCGGCCACGGGAATCAGGGGCGGCTGCTCGGGGTGGCCAAGCTCGTGCTCGCGCACCCAGTCGAGCCCGGTGAGGCCCGCATCGAGCACGCCATCGGCGACGTAGCGCGCCATCTCCTGCGCACGGATGAGCATGCACGACATCTCGGGGTCGTCGATCGTCGGGAAGTACGACCGCGAACTCACGATGAGCTGGTAGCCGGCGCGACGGAAGAGGTCGACGGTCGACTGCTCGAGCGAACCCTTGGGAATGCCCAGCTTGAGCGTCATGATGCGGCTCCTGCCGAGGCGGCTGCGGCGCAGGGCCATTCGGTGGTGAAGCACGACCGCGTGCCGGTGTGGCACACCAGACCGTCGCCTTCGCGCACCACCTTCACCAGCACCGTGTCATCGTCGCAGTCGGTGAGGATCTGGCGGACGGCGAGCCGGTTGCCCGAGGTTTCGCCCTTGGTCCAGAGCGTCTGGCGCGAGCGGCTGTAGAAGGTGACATAGCCGGTATCGCGCGTGCGCTGCCAGGCCTCGTCGTTCATGAAGCCGACCATCAGCACCTCGCCGCTCGTGCTGTCCTGCACGACGGCGGGGATGAGGCCGTCCAATTTGCTGAAATCCATAATGCGCTCCGGAGTCCTGACACTGAAGGGCGGGGTTCCGGACTCGAGGGAGCGCACCGCCACGGCACAAAGCAAAAGGCCCGCTGGTGTCCCAGCGGGCCTGTGCGTGAAACGGTGTGTGTCTTTTCAGAAACGTGTTACGCGCGCATGCCGACCGGGCCATTCAGCGAATGGTGATGGTGATGGCGATGGACGTGCGACACGAACGACACAGTGATGGCAGGATAGCGCGAAGCGGGCGCCTGATGCAAGCCGCAGCGAGCCGCGACCCCGAGAGGCGCTGGTCGCGATTCCGCCCAGTGCGTTGGTCGGTCGAGGGACATCAGCGGCTGCCGGCCTGGGGCATGGCCTTCCGCGGCAGCTTCTCGGGCGTGTTGGCCGCATGCCACGCGAAGACGGCCGCAATGGCACCCTGCTGCGTCAGGTCGTCGCGCTGCACGTGATCGTAGGTGTCCATGTTCGAGTGGTGCGTGCGCGACTGGTACTCGAGGCGCTCCTGGATGAACTGGAACCCCGGCAGGCCGGCCTGGTCGAAGGGCACGTGGTCGGTCGAGCCCACGCTGCGCGGGCTGACGGCCTTGAAGCCGAGATCCTTCACCGTTTCGCCCCACTGCTCGAACATCCGGATGGCGCCGAGGTTGCCCTGTCCCCACACGCCGACGATGCGGCCGGTGCCGTTGTCGAGGTTGAAGTAGGCAGCGAGCGAGGCGTGCGCGGGCTTCGGCGTGTTCGTCGCGGCGTCGTGGAAGTGGCGGTTCACATAGGCGCGCGCCCCGAGCAGGCCCTGCTCCTCGCCGGCCCAGAGGGCCACGCGGATGGTGCGGCGCGGCTTGAGGCCCAGCGTCTGGATGACGCGCACGGCTTCCATCATGGCCGCCGAGCCGGTGGCGTTGTCGGTGGCGCCGCCCGCATACGGATAGCTGTCGAGGTGGGCGCCGAGCAGCACGACTTCGTGGGCGAGATCGGTGCCGGGAATCTCGGCGATGGTGTTGATGCCGTTGCCCTCGGGATGGGTTTCCGGATGGAACGTGGCCTGGATGTTCACCTCGAGTCGCACGGGCTGGCCGCGGTCGATGAGCCGGATGATGCGGTTGTAGTGCTCGACGGCCAGCGTGGCCGAGGGAATGGGCACGAAGGCCTTCGGATCGCGGCTGCCGCCGTTCCCGGGGAAGATGGTGCCGCCGTCGACGCGCTGCTGCATCCACGACAGGTCGCTGCCGCCTGGCGTTTCGTCGCTGTCGCTGCCGCGCTCGAGGAGCACGGCGGCGCCCTCGGCGACGAGGAAGCGCTGCACCTGAGTGGCGAAGGCCTGGAAGGCGCGCATCTGCTCGACGACACGGGCCGGCGGCGGGGCCGGTGATGACAGTGGGGTCTGCATGGCCTCGGCCCACTCGGCGTCGCCCATGCGGAGAATCAGGCGGCCCTCGAGCATGCGCACGGCGCGCACGGGCTGCATGACGACGATCTTGCCGCGCAGCTGCCCTCGGTAGGCTGCCAGCTCGGCTTCATTCGTGGCCTTCAGATACACCACGTCCGAGGTGACCGGCCCGCTCGTCGAGGGGGAATACCAGCGCGGCTGGCCGATGAGGGCCTGCGTCTGCGGCGTCAGCAGGTGCGCGGAAAAGCGGTCGATGGTCCAGCCCTGGCCGAAGGCGAAGCGCTCCTGGTGCACGTTGGTGAGGCCCCACGCGGTGAACTGCTTCATGGCCCACTGCGAGGCCTGCTCGAAGGCCGGCGTGGCCGTGGCGCGCGGTCCGTAGACCTCGGAGAGCCACCAGACATGATCCATGGCCTGCGACCGCTGGATGGCTTCGGTGCGGATGCGGCCGATGGTGGCCAGATCGAGCGGATCGGGTGCCGGCGCCGGAGCTGCGGCCGCGGCCGGACGCGGCGCGGTCGCCGGGCGCGGGGCCTGGGCCGAAACCGGCGCAAGAGAGAGGGCAATCAGCAGCAGCACAAGCAGGCGTGTCATGGGCGTCGGTCTCCCTGGGACGAATATCGCAGTCGGGTGATCTTCGCACAGGCCCGTCCTGCCTTCGTCCATCCCCGGGCCGGGTGCTGCGAGGAGCCGACGTAGAATCGGAACCTGCGATGACGAGACGAGCCTGGCTGCACGCCTTCGTGATGACGGGACTGCTCGCGGTGGCCGCGCCTGCGGGGGCGCAGCCGCGGCTGACGGTCAGCGTGGCCTCGAGCCTGGCCGACGTGATGGGACAGGTCGTGTCGGCGTGGCGTGCGCGGGGCGGCGGCGAGGTCGCCATCAACGCGGGCGGGTCGAACGTGCTGGCGCGCCAGATCGTGCAGGGTGCGATGGTCGACGTGTTCTTCAGCGCCGACGCATCGCAGATGCGCGTGGCGGCCGCCTCGGGCCGGCTGGTGGAAGGATCGGTGCGGGTGCTGCTGACCAACCGGCTGGTGGTGATTGTGCCGGCACGCGCGGCACAGACACGGCTGATGCCGGCCGACCTCACGCTGCCCCGGGTGCGGCGCGTGGCCATCGGGCAGCCCGACAGCGTGCCCGCCGGCGTGTATGCGCGGCAGTGGCTCGAGGCGCAGGGCGTGTGGCAGGGTGTGCTGCCGAAGGTGGTGCCGGCCCTCACGGCGCGGGCGGCCCTGGCGGCCGTGGCGGCGGGTCGGGCTGACGCGGGGATCGTCTTTGCGACCGACGCGCGGACGAGCACCGACGTGCGGGTGGCCTACGACGTGCCCCCGGCCGAGACAGCCGGCATCGTGTATCCGGTCGCGGTGCTGCGCACGCCCCGGCAGGCCGAGGCGACGCGCTTCGTGGCGTTCCTGCAGTCACCCGAGGCGCGGGCGATCTTCGAGGCGGCCGGTTTTGGCGTGAGGGCCGACTAGCCCATGGATGTGCCGCTGTGGTCGACGGCGCTCTTCACCGCGCTGATGGGGCTGGTGGCGACCGTCGTGGCCCTGCCGCTGGCGCTGGGCGTGGCGTGGCTGCTGGCGCGACACCGCTTCCCCGGAAAGCCCCTGGTGGAAACGCTGGTGGCCCTGCCCCTGGTGCTCCCTCCCGTGGCGACCGGCTATCTGCTGCTGCAGATGCTGGGCACCGATGCCGTCGTCGGGCGCCTGCTTGATGCCCTCGGCGTCGAGGTGGTCTTCACCTGGAAGGCCGTGGTGCTGGCGATGGTGGTGATGAGCCTGCCCCTGCTGGTGCTGACCCTGCGCACGGGCTTCGAGCAGATTGACCGGCGCTATGAACAGGTCGCGGCCACGCTGGGGGCCTCCCCCTGGCGCGTGTGGCTGACGGTGACGCTGCCGCTGGCGCGTCGCAGCGTGGTGGTGGCCGCGCTGCTGGGCTTTGCCCGGGCCCTCGGCGAGTTTGGTGCCACCATCGTGGTCGCCGGCGGCATTCCCGGGCAGACGCAGACGCTGGCCGTGGCGATGTTCACCTTCATCGAGTCGGGCCGCGACGCCGAGGCGCGCACGCTGCTGTGGATGTCGCTCGCGCTCGCCGGCCTGTCGGTGCTGGCGGCCCAGCTGCTGCAGCGTCGCGGAGGGCGATCGTGAGCGTGCTTGCCTGCGAGGTGCAGCTCACGCAGGGCGTCTTCACCCTGGAGGTCGCCCTGTCGAGTGACGCACGCGTGCTCGGCCTGGCCGGGCCCTCGGGCAGCGGCAAGACGACGCTGCTCGAGATGCTGGCGGGGCTTCGGCGTCCTTCGCGCGGACGCATCGAGGTCGGCGGCATCGTCGTGTTCGACACGACGCGCCGGATTGACGTGCCGGCTCACCTGCGGCGCGTTGGCTATGTGCCGCAGGACGGGGCACTGTTTCCCCACATGACCGTGCAGGCGAACGTGCTCTATGGGGCGGGTGGCGTGCCCGGGCGGACCAGGGCGCCCGCGGCGTCTGGCGGGCCCGACGTGCACGACCACCCTGAGCCGTTGGCGGCCGTCGAGGGCGAAGTGCCCCGCCTGTCTTCGCGGCCGACGCTGGCCTCGGTGGCCCAGGCGCTCGACATCATGTCGCTGTTGCCGCGGCCGGTGACGCAGCTCTCGGGCGGCGAGCGCCAGCGCGTGGCCCTCGCGCGGGCGCTGATGGCGCGTCCGCGGCTGCTGCTGCTCGACGAACCGCTGAGCGGCGTCGACAAAGCCCGCAAGCGCACCATCCTGCCCTACCTGCGCGCGCTGCGTGACCAGTGGAACGTGCCGATGGTGTACGTGAGCCACGATGCCGAAGAGCTGGCCCTGCTGGCCGACGAAGTGTGCCTGCTCGAGGGTGGCCGTGTGGTGCCATCGGGCCATCGCGATTCGGCGCAGGACTGACAGTGGCCCCGCGCTAGAATCGGCCGCATGCCGACCCACTGGATTGCCGCCCTCGCGCTGGCCTCGGCCGGTGCCGTGCTGTCGGCGCAGGCACCCGCGCCTGCCGCTGATCCCAATCGCCGCTGGCTGGCGCTCGGAGACTTCCGGCTCGAGAGCGGCACGGTGCTGCGCGAGGCGCGCGTGGCGTACGCGACATTCGGCACGCTCAACGCCGCAAAGGACAACGCGATTCTGGTGCCGTCGTATTACGGTGCCGATTATCACGGCTATGATTTTCTCGTGGGCCCGGGCAAGGCCCTCGACCCGTCGCGGCATTTCATCGTGCTGACCGAGATGTTCGGCAACGGATTCTCTTCGTCGCCCAGCAACACGGCAGCGCCGCAGGACGGCCCCGACTTTCCGGCCATTGCCATCCGCGACAACGTGGAAGCCTCGCGTCGCGTGCTGCAGCACCTGGGCATGACGCGGCTGAAGGCCGTGGCGGGCTTCTCGATGGGTGCCGAGCAGGCGTTCCAATGGGCCGTTTCACACCCCGACATGATGGAGGCCATCGTCCCGTGGTGCGGCACGGCGAAGACCTATCCGCACGGCATCGCGCGGCTGCAGAGTGCCATCGACGCGCTGACCGCCGACCCGGCGTTCGATCGCGGCCGCTATCGCACGCCGCCGGTGGCGGGCATGCGGGCGTGGTCATCGCACTGGGCCTCGTGGGTGTGGTCGCAGGAGTGGTGGCGGCGCGAGCTCTACAAGCCGCAGCAGCAGACCGTTGAGCAGGTGATTGCCGCGCGTACCGAACGCGACCGGCTGCGCGACCCCAACAACCTGATCCTGCATGCGCGCACGTGGCAGGCGCACAACGTGGGCGACACGCCGGGCTTTGGCGGCGACCACGAGCGGGCGCTGCGCTCAATTCGGGCGCGGGTGCTGTACATGCCGTGCGAGACCGATCTCTACTTTCCGATCGGCGACGCGCGCTACGAACAGCAGTTCCTCGCGCGGTCGACCTTCACGCCGATTCCGTCGCTCTGGGGACATGCGGCCGGCGGGGGCAGCCATCCGCCCGATGCGGCCTTCATCAACGACGCCATCCGCGCGTTTCTCGCGCCCTGACGCGGGGCCGGCAGGCCGGGCAGTACGGTAGGATGCGCGCCATGCGTTCTGTCTGGATGGTGCTGTTTGTCCTCGGGCTGTCGGCGTCGGCCGGCGCTCAGTCGTCCACGTCCCTGCCGCTTGTCCGGGTCATTGCCACCGGCGGCACCATCGCCGGGGTGCAGGATGCGCCCGGCACGCTCGGTGCCTACCGGGCGGGCACGCGCAGCGTGGCCGACATCGTGCAGAGCGTGCCCGAATTGACGAAGTTCGCGCGCATCGAGACCGAGCAGTTTTCGAACGTGGCCAGTACCGAGATCATGCCGGCGCAGTGGCTGGCGCTGTCGCGCCGCATCAACGAAGAACTGGCCCGTACCGACCTTGACGGCATCGTGGTGACGCACGGCACCGACCGCCTCGAGGAAACGGCGTTCTTCCTCTACCTCACCATCAAGTCAGACAAGCCCGTCGTCATTGTCGGGTCGCAGCGGCCGGCCACGGGCATCAGCCCCGACGGCCCGATCAACCTGCTGGCGGCCGTGCGCACGGCCGGGGCACAGGATGCGCGCGGCATGGGCGTGATGGTGGTGATGGACGACCGCATTCTCTCGGCCAGGGAGTCGCGGAAGATCTATCCCCGCACGGGCGGATTCAGCGGCGGCGAGATGGGCATGCTGGGCGTGGTGGGCGGCGGCGGTCCCGAGTTTTTCTTCCGGCCGGTGCGCCGGCATGGCGCCGAGACCGAGTTCGACGTGACGCGCATCACGGCGCTGCCGACCGTCGAGCTGGTGTATTCGTATCCGGGCGGTGCCGGTCCGAGGCTGGGCCCCGACACGGTGGGCGTGGTGGTCACCAGCACGGGCTTTTCGCCCAGCGAACGTGACGCGTTTCTCGAGGTGCGCAAGCGAGGCGTGGTGATGGCGCAGGTGTTCCCGAGCGGCGAGCACGTGCCGGGTGGATCCGCAGGCGGTGGCCAGGGCGGAGGGGCGCAGGGACAGGCACCGCTGCCGCCCATCGTCAGCGTGCAGCACCTGCTGCCGCAGAAGGCGCGCATCCTGCTGATGCTGGCGCTGACGCGGACGAAGGACGCGCGCGAGGTGCAGCGCATCTTCAGCCAGTACTAGCGACTGCCGAGGCCTAGGGCTGTGACTGGGGCAGCGTGTCGCCCCAGATGTGCGTGCCGAAGAACGACCAGTTCTGTTCCATGGCGGCACGGTTGGCCCTGGGCTTCGTGAGTCCGTGGCCAAATCCCCGGAAGAGGGCCAGGCGCACTGGCACGTTCTGATCGCGCAGCCCCTGATACAACTGGAAGGCATTCGGCACGGGCACACGCGCATCCTGATCGCCGTGCTGGATGAGCGTGGGGGTGCGCGCCTGTCGGATGTAGGTCATCGGCGAGGTGTCGGCGTAAATCTTCGGATCGTCCCAGGGCGTGGCCTTCAGGTACTGCCGCGTGAACGGATGGATGTCGGTGTTGACGTAGTAGGTCATCCAGTCCGAGATGCCGGCCCCGACCGAAATGGCCCTGAACCGGTTGGCATGGCGCGTGGTGAGGAATGCCGAGATGTACCCGCCCTGGCTCCAGCCCATGCTGCCGACGCGGGCAGGGTCGACGCGGCCCTGCTCCACCAGCGCATCAATGCCGGACAGCACATCCCAGGCATCGCCGATCCCGAGGTTCCGGACATTCAGTGACCGGAAGGCCTCGCCGTAGCCCGCGCTGCCCCTGTAGTTGGGTTCGAGCACCAGGGCGCCGCGTGCCAGGAAGCCGTCGATGGGATAGAAACTGGCGCTGGCATAGGGTTGCGGACGGGACACGCCCGTGGGTCCTCCGTGAATGACAACCAGCAGGGGATGTCGGGTGCCGGGCGCTGCAGTGGCCGGGACGTGCAGCACGCCCTCAATCTCGGTGCCGTCCTGACTCTTCCAGTGGATGACTTCTCGGCGATGGGCGGGCCAGTCGGCAATCTGACGGCGCGTGTCGCTCAGCCGCCCGGCGCCGGTCAGCGAAGAGGTCTGCGCCCGGTAGACATCAGGAAACTCGGTGGGCGACGCGCCCACATAGGCCACGCGCGCGCCGTCCCGTGATGCCGAAAACTGGGTGGCAATGAGGCCATCTGGCGCCGGCACCCGCCTGGTGGTGCGCGACGCTGGGTCGACGAGGAACAGCCCGGTTTCGGTGCGCTGCGAGGCGCTGAAGAGAATGCCGGCTGCGGTCCAGGCGATGAGTGACGGATCCTCGTCGAACGAGGGCGTCAGTCGCGTGATGGCGCCCGAACTGGTGGCGACGGCGGCCAGTTCGCCGTTCTGGAAGAAATAGAACGGTTTGGCCATCGCGGTCTGGAACGCCACCTGCTGGCCATCGGGTGACCAGCGCGGATTGGTGTCGGGTCCGTCCTGGGTGACGAGGGGGTGGCGCGTGCCGGACGCCACCTCGACGAGGGAGATGTCAGCCGAGCCGCCGTCACCGGCATCGCTACTGATGCGATGGTCGAAGGCGATGCGTGAGCCATCGGGGGACCAGTCGAAGGCCCCGACGACGAAGGTTCCCGAGGTGAGTGCCCGGGATGCGCGCGTGTCGAGGTCGAGCAGATGCAGATGCCCGTAGCGGCGATCCTCGTCTTCGAGTGTGACGTCACCCCAGCGCTCTTCACGCGCCTTCAGGGCCTCGCTGACGGCACCCGGGGTGGTGTACGCGATGCGGCGACCGTCCGGTGCCCACGCAAAGGCCGTGACGCCCTCCTTGACAGAGGTGAGTCGTTCCGCCTCTCCTCCGGTGACATCGAGGCGATAGATCTGGCGCGTGCCGTCGCGGTCCGAGATGAAGCCGAGTGTGCGATGGTCGGGGGCCCACTGCGGCTGCAGGCTCGATTTGGGGCCCCGCGTGAGCGGCCGGGCGTCTGTGGCGGTCGACCCGGCGAGCCAGATGTCGGTCTCGTAGGCGTTGTCGTTCCAGTTGGTGCGCCTGACGGTGAAGGCGACGCGCTGGCCGTCCCCCGAGAGGGCCGGGCTGCCGACGCGTTCCAGTGCAATCAGGGCGTCGATGGAGGGGACGGGAGGGGCCTGTGCGGGCAACGCGACCGACAGGCAGACCACGGCGGCACACGCCGCGCCCAGGGTGAGTGTGCGCAGGTGAGCCGCCGGAGTCTGTGGCATGACCCCGCCTCAGCGCGTGACGTCTTCCCAGGGCAGGCCCGGGCGGCCGAAGTGGCCGTAGTTGGTGGTCTGCCGGTAGATGGGCCGCAGCATGTTGAGGCGCTCGACAATGGCGCGGGGCCGGAAGTCGAACTGGGCCTTCACGAACTCTTCCGCAGCGCGCTCATCGCCGGTGCCGAAGGTGTCGACCTTGACCGAGACGGGCTGGGCCATGCCGATGGCGTAGGCCACCTGCAGCTCGGCGCGCTTGGCGAGGCCGGCGGCGATGATGTGCTTGGCGACATAGCGGCAGAAGTAGGCGCTGCTGCGGTCGACCTTCGAGGGGTCCTTGCCGCTGAAGGCGCCGCCGCCGTGGCGGCCCCAGCCGCCGTAGCTGTCGACGATGATCTTGCGGCCGGTGACGCCGGCGTCGGCCGAGGGACCGCCGTGGATGAAGCTGCCGGTGGGGTTCACATAGAGCGGGGCGGTGGCATTCCACCAGTCGCCCAGCACGCGCGGGCCGAGGTCCTCGCGGACATACTCGGTGATGCGGGCCTGGTCGGCGGCGGGAGTGTGCTGGGTCGAAACCACGACGGCCGACACATACTTGGGCTCGTTGTGCTCGTAGACGACCGAGACCTGCGACTTGCTGTCGGGCCTGAGGAAGTCGACCTTGCCGGCCTTACGGTCCTGGGCGAGGCCGTAGGTGAGCTTGTGCGCCAGCAGGATGGGCAGCGGCATCATCTCGGCCGATTCGCTCGTGGCGTAGCCGAACATGATGCCCTGGTCGCCGGCGCCCTGGTCGCCGCTCTGGCTGGTTTCCGCCGTGACGCCCTGGCTGATTTCGTTCGACTGGGCCGTGATGAGCGAGATCAGCGTGAGGGTGGTGTCGCAGAACGGCTCGGAGGGGTCGGTGTAGCCGATCTCCTTGACGGCCTGGCGGACGATGGCGTCGAAGTCGAGCGCGGCATTGGTGGTGATTTCACCGGCCAGGACGACGTGGTCGCTCTTGACGAGCGTTTCGCAGGCGACGCGGCTGTGCGGGTCTGCGGCAAAGCAGGCATCGAGCACAGAGTCGGAGATGTAGTCACACACCTTGTCGGGATGGCCTTCGGACACCGACTCGGACGAAAACGTGAACTGCGACATCGAGCACCCTTCTTCGGAAAAAACAAAACGCCCGCTGACATTCAGTCGCGGGCGTGCGCGACTTAGATAGTGAAATCGACGGATTGGTTCCGTCGAGCGCGGCCCATCAAGTCAGCGGGAAAATCGCCGCGCGCACGAACGTTGAGTATGGCCGAGGGCCGATGCGCTGTCAACGCACCGGCCCCCGGAGATGACGGTGGCTACTTCTTGTGGGAGGCGATGTAGTCGAGCGCGAACTTCTCGAGCCCGGGGGCGGTGAGGCCAATCGCCTTGGCCTCGTCGGTGGCGCGGGCCACATCCCAGCCATCCTGCATGACGCGCTTGACGAGCCACACGGCGCCGACGCGGTTCGCCGAGGCGCAGTGCACGAACACGGGCTGGTTGGCCTTGGTGGCCACGACGTTCAGGAACTGGTCGACCATCGCCGGGTCGGGCGCATTGCCGGCAATCGGCAGGTGGAAGTAGTTCAGACCGAGGGCCTGGGCCTTCGCCTTGCCTTCCTCGACGTTGGCGCCGGGTTCCGTGGCCACGCGAAGGTTGACGACCGACTTGAAGCCGTCGGCCTTGAGTCCCTCGAGGGCGGCGGTTTCCGTGGCGCCGCCGCACGCGACGACGGCGTCGACCTTGGTGAAGTTGGTGACGCCTGCCCGCTGCTGTTTCTGCATCTGTGCTCCCACTCCTGCACTCATGGCCACGACGACAAGTGCCGCGGCGATCCCGATGTTGCGCATGCTGCTGCCTCCAGGGGCGATTCTATCGCGAGTGAAAAAAAGGGCCACGCCGACACGGCGTGGCCCGAGGGAGGACGGACGGGAGGAGGACTAGTCGCGCGGCACAGAGACGATGAGCTGTTCCTGCATCCGCAGCGTGATGGTGGTGCCGGCGCTGAGGCGCGCGGCGTCGGGCGTGTTGGTCATGGCGGCGGCGGTGCCTCCGGCGGCGCCGATGCCTGCGCCAACGGCAGCACCGCGCTGTCCGCCGAGAATGGCGCCGAGGATGGCCCCGCCGATGGCGGCTCCGCCCACCTTGGCGGCAGATTCACCCGAGGCCGACTGCCCCTCGCGAATCACCGGGTCGGTGCGCAGAGTGACGTCTGTGCCGTCGGTGAGCGTGAGGGTGTGGAAGCGAATCGAGAGGCGCGAGCGGCCCCGGACGCGGCCCCCGCGGTCGACGTCGAGGACCGAGCCGGTGACCAGCGATCCGGCGGGGATGGCGATGCGGTTGCCGACCCGGACATCACGGGTGACCCGGGCGGTCACGCGGTCTTCGGTGCGGGCGTTCTCGCTGCTCACCGTCCGCTCGATCTGCAGGCCGAGGACGGCGTCGCGGGGGACCGTGACCTCGACATACTGGGGAGCCGGCGGCGGCTCGGGGACGGTTTCGGCCACCATCGGGGTGTCTGCCTGGACCGTCTGGCGCGATTCCCACATGGTGCCGGCATTCTGTGGCACGGGAGACCCTGACGCCGTCCCGGGAGCGGGGGCCGCTGCCGGAGGCGGGGTCGGAGTGACTACGGGAGAGGCCACGGCCGCCGCCTCGCTGAGCTCACGAGAGGACGAGGTGGCCGGCCTCGAGGCCGGTCGGCTGCCGGCCAACGTGCCCACCCGGGTGGCGACCCTGACGGGAGCGCCGGGGCGCGGGTCTGGAGTTGCCGCGGGCGGGGCAGGCTGGACGGGGGCGGGTGCCGCTGCGGGCACGCGTGCCGCGACAGGGCTGACGACGGGTGCCGCTTCAGGAGCGGCGGGGGCGGACTGCATCATGCCGGCCTGGCTGCCGGGCACCACGGGCTGCACGGGGTCAGCGGTACTGGGAACGACGGCTGGGGCGGCGGGGTTGATCGGGTCGGCCGGAAGAGTGGTCGACTGGGGAGCAGGCTGGGCGAGTCGGACGGCCAGAAAGCCCCCGGCGCCCGCTGCCAGCAGGCAGCCCACGGAAAGTGCGGCGAAGACCAGTTTGTTCATGCCCATGATGTGGATCGGATTCCTGCCCCGAACAGACAGCAACAACTATGCCGGGACGGTCTGTCCTCGCCTGAGGATACGACAAAGCCCTGCGGCATCCTGCCGCAGGGGCGGAGTCGTCGGGCTGCTTTCACGATCCGGTGCTGAACAACGGGCCGGGTTCCCTGTAGGATGAGGGAGCCATGGGACTCCACACGACCTCGGTGCTGCGGCGGATCGCATTCGGACTGCTGGGACTGCTCTGTGCGGGCGAGGCCTCCGCGCAGCTGCGCCGCATCCCGGCTGAGGTGACTCCGCGTGTGGCCAGCGACGGCGTGGCCGCCGGAGCCCCCGCCCGCCTGGCGCTGCAGGTGGCCCTCCCCGACGGGTTCCACGTGCAGTCGAACCGGCCGCGCGATGCGTCGCTGATTCCCACGGAACTGACCGTCGAGGCCCCGGAGGGGGTGCGGGTCGAGGAAGTGGTGTTCCCGCGTGCCGTCGACTTCGTGCAGGCCGGGCTCCCTGAACCGCTCCTCGTGTTCGACCAGCGGTTCGTGATTGGTGTCGTGATCCAGGTGTCCCCGGCCGTGCCACCGGGCACCCTCGCGGTGCCGGTGCGCCTTCGCTACCAGGCCTGTGACGACAAGATGTGCTACGCCCCGAGCACGGTGCAGGCGGAATGGTCGCTGCGCGTGGTGCCTGCCGGGACTGCCGTGACGGCCCAGCATGCCGACGTCTTCGGCGCCATCGCGTTCGGGACGGGCGAGGCGCCTGGTGCCGCACCGGCCCCGGCGCCCCGGACGGCCGCGCCGGTGGGCGGCGCTGAGGATGTCCGGGCAGGGCTGGCCGCACTGGACCGGTTCACCATGGCCGCCACGACGGGTGGATATCTGGGGACGGAGGATTTTCTGGCCTTCATCCGATCCGCCGAGTCGGGTGAACCCCAGCGTGGCCTGTTCGAAGGACAGGGGCCGCTGGCCATCCTGCTGATTGTGTTCCTGGGGGGGCTGGCACTCAACCTGACCCCGTGCGTGCTGCCGATGATTCCCATCAACCTGGCCATCATCGGTGCCGGCGCGCAGGCCGGCTCGCGGCGGCGGGGCTTCCTGCTGGGCCTGACGTATGGTGCCGCCATGGCGGCGGTCTACGGGGTGCTGGGGGTGGTGGTCGTGCTGACGGCGTCGACCTTCGGCACGCTGAACGCCTCGCCGTGGTTCAACCTCGGGATCGCCGTGCTGTTTGTCGGCCTTTCGCTGGCCATGTTCGACGTTTTCGAGATCGATTTCTCGCGCTTCGCCGGATCGGTGGGCGACGGCGGCAGCCGCGGCACCTTCGTGCTGGCCTTCACGATGGGGGCCGTTGCGGCGCTGCTAGCCGGGGCGTGCGTGGCGCCGGTGGTGATCCAGGTGGTGCTGTTCGCCAGCAATCTCTACGCGACGGGCACCACGATCGCGCTCGCGCTGCCCTTCGTCCTCGGCATCGGCATGGCGGTGCCGTGGCCGCTTGCGGGGGCCGGCCTGTCGGCGTTGCCCAGGCCCGGGCCCTGGATGGTTCGGGTCAAGCAGGGTTTTGGCGTGCTGATTCTCGGCACCGCGGTCTACTACGGATATCTGGCGTACGGGCTCTTCGCCAATCAGTGGGTCGATTCGGCGGAAGTGGCCTCGAGCGTCGAGGAGAAGCTCAAGGCCGGCTGGCATGCCTCGCTGTCCGAGGGGCTGGCGGTGGCCGAGCGCGAGCAGAAGCCGGTGCTGATCGACCTGTGGGCGACCTGGTGCAAAAACTGCCTGACGATGGACAAGACTACGCTGGTCGATGCAGGCGTGACGCAGGCGTTGTCTGGCTACGTGAAGATCAAGGTGCAGGCCGAGCAGCCGGACGAGGCCCCCACCAGCGAGCTGATGAAGCGGTTCAACGCGGTGGGGCTGCCGGCGTATGTAATCCTGCAGCCGCGGCCACAGGCGACGGCGGGGCGTTAGGCGGGCCGGGCACCCTGCCGCCGGCGGCCTCGCGTCCGGCCGGCCCCCGAGTCTGTCTGTTGGCGCTGGGGGCTAGCCCGCAAACTTGTAGCCCAGCCCGTGCACCGTCAGGATGAACTGCGGCACGCGCGGGTTGGGTTCGAGCTTCTGGCGCAGCCACGCGACATGCACATCGATGGTGCGCGTCGACGATGTTGAGGTGTAACCCCAGACATCGTGCAGCAGTGTCTCGCGGGACAGCGTGGCTCCGCGGTGCTCGATGAGATACCGGAGCAGCTGGAATTCCTTGGCCGAGAGCTCGAGCGGCAGGCCGCTCCGGGTGAGCTCGGCCCGCCGCAGGTCCACGGATACGTCGCCAAACCGATACTGCTCGGCCACGACCCACGACTGCCGGGGCACGCGCCGCCGCAGCGCTTCGATGCGCGCCAGCAGTTCGCGGACGTCGAACGGCTTGGTCAGGTAATCGTCGGCGCCGATCGAGAGCCCGGTGACGCGGTCGTTCACCTGTGCCCTGGCGGTCAGCATGAGAATCGGCGTGCCGACGCCCTGAGCGCGCAGGGTGCGGGCCACCTCGAAGCCGTCGATGCCGGGCAGCATCACGTCGAGCAGGATCGTGTCGTAGGCCTGCACGCGCGCCTGCGCCAGTGCGCCGTGGCCGTCACTGGCGATGTCGACGGCATAGCCCTCCGCCGCCAGCCGATCACTCAGCGTGAGCTGAAGACCCGGTTCATCTTCTACCAGCAATACGCGCGGTGCCGTCATCCGTGACTCTCGGGAGACAGTACCACGGCTGGGGGCGCGGTCACCGCCGCCACGGCCGGGTCGGCGGCCCGACGATCGATGACGACCGGCAGTGTCAGTGACACCTGCGTGCCGGCGTCCGGCTCGCTGTGAATGGTGATCTGGCCGTGGTGTGCGTCCACGATGCGCGACACCAGGTGCAGTCCCAGGCCGCTGCCGGGAATCTGCCGGCGCACAGCGTCACGGCCGCGGTAAAACGGCTCGAGGATATGCACCCGGTCGGCGGGAGCGATGCCCAGGCCGCGGTCGCTGACGGTGAGGGTCAGCATCGGCTGCCGTGGTGTCCCGACGGCAGCCACGGCGCTGATGCCGACCCAGCGAGACTCGCCGCCGTATTTGATGGCATTGCTGATGAGGTTCTGCAGCGCCGATCGCAGGGCCGGGGCGTCCCCGTGCAGGTCAGGCAGCCCGGACGGCAGAACCACGTCGACCCGCACCGACCGGGCGTCGAGCTCGCTCTGGCAGGCCGCCAGCGAGTCGCGCACCAGCGTGTCGACGGGCACCGCGGCATGCGGCACGGCGGCCGTGCCCGCCGCGATTCCTGACAGTTGCAGGACGCGCTCGACGGTGTCCGTCAGGCGCCGGGCCTCAGTGCTGATCGTGCTGCCGTAGGTCCGCACGCGGGCGGGGTCGGCCACAAAGCCGTCGGCCAGGTTGCGGGCGGCCGTGTCGATGACCGAGACGGGCGTGCGCAGCTCGTGCGACACCGCCGCCACAAACTCGAGTTGCTGGCGCGCGAGGGTCTGCGCGCGCCGGGCCGAGACGACGATCAGCCCGATGGCCGTGGTCAGCAGCAGCAGCATGCCGAAGCTCAGCAGCAGGTTGCGCCGGCGCACCGCCGAGACGGCCGCCGTCAGGGAACCGGCCTCGTGTGTCGCCAGCAGCAGCCAGCGCGCGTCGGCACCCGGTGCCTGGACGGGCCGGAGAGACGGGGACTCACCCTCCGGTGCGGGCGGCGCCGGGACCAGTTCGAGGAACATGCGGGGCGCCGGACCCGGCTGGCCCGCTTCGCGGTCCCGGCCGGCCGGTCCGGATCCGGTGGAGGCCACCACGATGGTGGGTCGCATACCCAGCAGTGGCTGGGTGACGTCGGGCGTGCGGCTGACGAGGGGGGTGATGCCCGGGGATGACTCCCAGATCACCCGGTCAGGCGCGTCGGCCTCGACAATGGCGACCCGATAGTCGGAGGCGGGGTCACCGATGTGGAAGTGCTGTAAGGCGAGACCTGGGAGCAGTGACGTGGTGATGAATGCGGGGTCGAGCCTGATGATGGTTGCGCCAATGACCGCCAGTCGGGGGGGCGCCCCTGGGCTGTCCGGGGCGAGAAACTCCGTCGCGGGGCGCAGCAGCGTGAAGGCATCGGTGTGGGGCAGGCCGATCGGCTCGCGTCGGCGCCGCCAATCGCGCCCGGTACGCAGGGGCACCGGGCCGAGGCTGGCGGCGATGCCGTCCTGCAGAGGCGACAGGTCGGCCGGCCAGACGACCGGGTCGGCCGCATGGGTCACCGGATTCCATCGCCGTGTGCGGAGCCGGCCCGAGCCGCGTGGATCTTCGTCGACCACGAGAATGTCACCGACCAGCCGGGTATCGGCGGCCTGGCTGGCCCAGCGGTCATAGCGCTCGGCATAGGCCGCCCACTGATTGTCACGAATCGAGATGGCATCGACCTGCAGGGTTTGCGCGGCGCGCGAGACTTCCTGATCGAAGGCGATGCTGAACTGGGCGGCCGCTGTGCGGACGCTGCGCTGCATGCGGTCCCGTTCAGCCTCGCTGACCTGCCCGAGCCAGCGATACTGCAGCCAGCCCAGCGTCAGCACCATGATGGCGGCCAGTGCGACCAGGACAGACAGCGTCGACTCGCGGCTGAACGGAGAGGCCATCAGGCGCGAGTCTAGCATGCGGTTCGAGTGCCTCCGGCCCTGTGCCCGATGGGGCGTATGGCAAGATTTTGCGACCGCTTAACAACTGTCATGGCCCTTCATTCGTCAATGTAGACAATCCTATGAATCGACACATGCTCCGAGCCCTCGTCGTGCTGGCCGCCATGGGTGCCAGCGTTCCCCTGGTGGCGCAGGACCGGGTGGCCACCGTGGTGGCCGAGGCCCGCCGTGCGCTGGGCGGGTCGGCCCTCGACTCGCTGAAGACCCTCAGTGCTGAAGGACCGTTCCGTCGCTCGATGGGGCAGCGCGACATGGAAGGCACGATTGCCCTGCTGCTATCACGCCCCGACAAGCTGCGCCGCAGTGAAGAGATGGGCATGGGCGGCATGGTCAACGGCCCGACGGTCGAGCGCATTTCCGGCTTTGACGGCACGGAGGCCTGGGACGACATCCAGAACCGCGGCGGCATGGGAGGCAACATGCAGATGGTGATCCGCGGCCCAGGCGGACCCGGGGGGCCGGGTAGCCCCGGCGGCGGGGCGATCACCGAAGAGCAGCAGGCACAGGCGCGCGTGCGCCGCATGAAGATGGAGCTGCAGCGGTGGACCGTGGCGCTGCTGGTCGACAGCACCGTCCCCTTCACGGACGGGGGCGTCGTCGAATCGCCCGACGGCAAGGCCGACGTGCTGGCGACCACCGACGAGGCTGGCCGACCGGTGAAGCTCTTCATCGACCAGGCCTCGCACCTGCCGGTGATGCTGCAGTATCAGGAGATTCGTCCGCGCGTGATGATTGCTGGCGGGCCCGGAGGTCGCCGTGGGGGACCGGGCGGCGCGCCCGGTGGTGCACCTGGCACTGGCATGGCGGGCGGGCCACCCGCGGGTGGGGCGCCGCAGGGCGGCGGAGTGCAGGCTGGTGCCGGGGCAACGGGCACTGATCAGGCACGGCAGCGCCCCTCGGAAGAGGAGATGCGGCAGCGCATCGAGGCGATGCGACGCGAGGGACCACCGCAGCCGTCGCAGTTTGCGATGTTCCTGGGCGACTACAAGAAGGTGAACGGCGTGATGCTGCCGCACCGCATCAGCATTTCCATCGAAGGCCAGCCCAACGAGGAGTGGACGGTCGAGAAGTATCGAGTGAACCCGTCGGTGAAGCCCGCCGAGTTTGCGAAGCCGAAGGACTAGCATGCGGCACGCTCTGGTCTGTCTGTGGTTGTTCGTGGCCGGCCTGCTGGCCGCGCCGGCCCTCGCCCAAACACCGGCGGGTGGCGCCACGCTCAAGGTGTCGGTGAAGGACGCCACGGGGCTGGGCCTTCCGCATGCGGTCGTGACCCTGGTCGACGCGGCCGGCATCACGCGTGATGCCAGGGTGGACGGCGAAGGGGTGGCCACCTTTACCGGGGTAGCGCCGGGGACCTATCAGGTGCAGAGCGCCGCCGAAGGGTTTCGGACCTTGACCCAGGCCGTGACGGTGCGACGGGGCGCGAATGCGATCGAGGCCACGCTGCCAGTGGCGCTGTCGGAAGAGGTGACCGTGGCCGAGCGGTCGGCCGAAGAACGGCGTGACAATGGCTTTACGCAGACACTGACGGCCGACGAAATCGACGCGCTCTCGGATGATCCGGACGAGATGGCCGATCAACTGGCGCAGATGGCTGGTCCGGGTGCGCAGATCTTCGTCGACGGCTTCCGTGGCGGACGGCTGCCGCCGAAGGACCAGATTCAGCAGGTGCGCTTCAACCGCAATTCGTTCTCGTCCGAGTATCACGACGCCGGGCAGGTGCGGGTGGAAATCATCACCCGTCCGGGGATGGGCAACTGGCGCGGGCGCGGCAACGTCGGCTTCCGCGACGAAGCCCTGAATGCCCGGAACGCGTTTGCGCCGACCAAGGAACCCACGCAGCAGCAGCGGTTCAACCTGTCGATGCAGGGGCCCCTCGTGAAGGGGCGTACCGGCGTCTCGTTCGGCGTCGACGGCAACCTGTCCTACGACTCGCGCACGATTCGCGCGCAGTCGTCGCCCTCGTCGGCGCCCGTGGCTGGCCTGGCGAAGAACACCAATGACGGGCTCGGCTTCAATGCGCGCGTCGATCACAGCATGGGATCGAATGGTCAGCTCAGGCTCGAGTTCGACCACCGGATGAACGACCGCGAGAACCTCGGCGTCGGCGACTTCGACCTGCCCGAACGCGGCTATGACACCCGCCAGGTCAACGACAGCTTCCGCCTGCGCAGCACCGGGGTGATTGGCCGCAAGGTATTCCGGGAGACCAAGCTCGAGTGGACGCGCAGCGATGGCTCGACCAGCCCGTATTCGGAACTGCCGACGCTGCGGGTGAACGATGCCTTCACGTCCGGCGGGGCGGGGCAGATCGGCGCGCGCACCAGCCATGAGATCGAGTTTGCACAGAACTTCGACTTCACCGTCGGGCGGCGGCACAGCCTGCGGGCGGGTGTGCTGGTAGAAGCCGGACGCTGGCGCAGCACGCAGCAGCAGAACACCAACGGCGTCTATGTGTTTACCAGTCTGGCCAACTACCAGCTGGGGATTCCCGCGACCTACACGCTGCGCGTGGGCGACCCGCTGGTCGAGTATTCCCAGGTGAAGGCCGGCTGGTTCATTCAGGACGACTTCCGGCTGGCCAAGACCCTCTCGGTGAGCGTGGGTCTGCGGCAGGAAGTGCAGACGCAGGTGCGCGATCGCCTCAACCTGGCCCCGAGGGCAGCGTTCACGTGGAACGCCAGCCGCAAGACCACCGTGCGCGGCGGCTATGGCCTCTTCTACGACTGGTACGAGTCGAACCTGCACGAGCAGACCCTGCGCGTCGACGGCCAGCGCCAGGTCGACATCGTCGTGCGCGATCCGCTCTTTCCGTCGACGGCCGGGGGCGGCGAGGTGCTGCCGCCGAGCATCGTCCGCGCCGCCAGTCTGGGGCAGCCGATCATCCAGCAGGCGTCGATCGGCGTCGACCGCCCGCTGGCGGCGACCGTGTCGCTGCGTGCCGACTATCTGATGACGCGCGGCAGCGGCGCCCTGCGATCGGTGAACGTGAACGCCCCGGTCAACGGCGTGCGTCCGGTGCCGGCCGCCGGCAACATCACCGAAATTCAGTCGACGGGGCGCCGGGCCAGCGATCGGCTGACGCTCAGCCTCAATGCACGCCACGAGCGGCTGCGGATCTTCTCGAATGTGATGTATCAGCTGGCCAGCGTGCGCAATCACGCCGACTCGGCGACGGCGCTGCCGTCAGACAGCACGAACCCCGATGTCGACTGGGGGCCGTCGATGCAGGACATCCGCCACCGGCTCTTCGTGAACGTGAACGCGCCCATCCCGTATGGCATCCGGCTTGGGCTGAACATGCAGATGGCGTCGGCTGCGCCCTACAACATCACGACCGGGCGCGACGACAACGGCGACACGGTGTTCAATGATCGCACCCAGGGCGTGGGGCGTAATTCGGGCCGCGGCGCCGGCAGCATCAATGCCGGCCTGCGCATCAACAAGTCGTTTGGCTTCGGCGGTGCAGCGGCAGGTCCCGGGCGGCCCCCGAGGATGCCGCCACCGGGAGGTGGCGCGGCGTTCCGTGCCCCGGGCGCAGGGGCCGCGGTGGCGGCCCAGCGCGGCATGGGCGGCGGGCCTGGCGGTGCCGGCGACGGGCCGCAGATCATGATCATGGAAGGCGGGAACCAGCGCTACCGCCTCGACATCTACGCGCAGATCAGCAACGTCTTCAACTACGTCAACTACAACACGTTCGTCGGCAACCAGCTGTCGCCCTTCTTCGGCCAGGCGACGTCAGCCGGGGCTCCCCGCCGCATCGAAGTGGGGCTGTCCCTGGGCCTCTGATCCCCTGCCGCCGGATAGAATGAGGGTGTGAAGTCAGCAGTCGTTGTCGGCGCCGGTGTCATCGGCGCCACCGTGGCGTGGTCGCTGGTGCAGGCAGGCTGCGACGTCGACGTGATCGATGCGCGTGGGCCCGGCGAGGGTGCCACCCGCGCGTCGGCCGGCGTGCTGGCGCCCTTCATCGAGGGCGCCCCGGCCTCGCCCCTGAGGACGCTGGGCCACGAGGGGCTTGACCTCTACGATGCCTTCATCGCGCAGCTCGCCCGCGACAGCGGGCAGCCGGTTATCTACGCACGCGGCGGCACGCTGGAAGTGGCCCTGACCGTCGAGGAGGCCGAGCGGCTCGGCAGCGAGTCGGGCACACTCTGGCAGGCGGGCATCGAAGGCCGCTGGGTGCCGCCGGCCCTGCTGTCGGACGTCGAGCCAGCTGTCAGCCCCGAGGCCACCGGAGGGCTCCTGGTGCCGATGCACGGCTACGTGGGGGTGGGGTCGCTGACGCGTGCGGCGCTGGCCGCGGCACAGGCGCGAGGTGCCCGCGTGCACGTGAAGTCCGGGGCCGTCCACATCTCGTCAGGGCCGCAGGGTGGGGTCGTCGTGCGCACGGCCGGCCGCGTCTATACGGCCGATGTGGCAGTGATGGCTGCCGGCAGCTGGTCGTCGCAGGTGACCGTCGAAGGCGCCGACCCGATTCCCGTAAGCCCGATTCGGGGGCAGTTGCTGCAACTGCAGGCGGCGCCCGGCCTGCTGCGCCATGTGATTTGGGGAACGGCCGGGTATCTCGTGCCCTGGCCGGATGGCACCGTGCTGGTGGGGGCGACCGTGGAAGACGTGGGCTTTGACGAGTCGCTCACCGACGAAGGGTGCGCCGGCCTGCGGCGCATGGCCGGGGCGCTCATTCCGGCCCTGGCAGAGGCCCCGCTGGTCGAGGCACGCACGGGCCTCCGCCCCAAGAGCCCCGACGACCTGCCGATGATCGGTCGGTCGTCAGTGGTGCCGGCCCTGGTCTACGCCACGGGACATTACCGGAATGGCGTGCTGCTGGCGCCGTACACGGCGCAGCTGGTGCGTCGCCTGGTGAGCGATCCGCTCGCCCCGGTGCCCCCCGAGATGCGCCCCGATCGCTTCGGGGTGCGCGTCTAGCCATCGGCACACGTCGTGCCGCTGTTGCCCGCGAGGAGTGCCCTTATGTCCCGCCTGACCGCTGAAGAATGTGCCCGCGCCGCTACTGAACTGCCCGGCTGGTCGGTCGAGGGTGACGCGCTGCAGAAGACGTTTGCCTTCGAGGACTTTCCCGAGGCCGTGCTGTTTGTCAGTGCGCTGGTGCCGGGCGCGGAAGCCGCCGACCACCATCCCGATCTGGCCATCCACTACCGGCGCGTGATCGTGCGGTACTCGACGCACAGCGAGGGCGGCATCACGCTGAAGGATGTCGAGGGCGCGCAGATGGCCGACGAGGTGGCCGCGCAGCTGCCGCACCTGCGCGAATTCGGCGACCCGAGCTGACGGGCGGCCGGTGGCGGCCGCAGGCTAGCGGCTCTGGCCGGGCAGCGTGGGAATGATGGGGAAGATGCGCTCGAGGTCGTCGCCCGGGCGGGGGATGACGTGCACCCCGATGAGCTCGCCGACGCGCCGGGCGGCCGCGGCTCCGGCATCGGTGGCGGCCTTGACCGAGCCGACATCGCCCCGGACGATGGCCGTCACCATCCCGGCGTCGACCTTCTGCCAGCCCACGAAGGTGACATTGGCCGTCTTCACCATGGCGTCGGCCGCCTCGATGAGACCCACCAGACCGCGGGTTTCGACCATCCCGAGCGCATCGCCGTAATGAGGAGTGTCAGCCACGGCCCCATTCTAGCCGCGTTCGGCAGGTCGTGGCTCGGATAGACTCGGACGCAGTACACACCACGCGGGCGCAGGCCGGCGTTGAGGAGCACATCTCATGCGATTGATGACACAGACACTGATGGTGACGGCACTGCTGGCAGTGGCCGGTGCGGCTGCGGGGCAATCGATTCCCGAGGTCAAGCTGCCGGCCTCGCCTGCCGGCCAGGCGTCGGTGCAGGTGGCCGGGCGCTGGGAGACGCCGGCGCAGGGCAGCCGACGGTATGTCGACGGCAAGTGGATTCACGTCACCTACGGACGTCCGCTGCTGCGCGGTCGCACGGGCATCTTCGGCAGCGGGGCCGACTATGGCAAGGTCATCTCGGACGGGGCCCCCGTGTGGCGCGCCGGTGCCAACGACACGACGCGGCTGACCACGCAGGTGCCGCTTCGGCTGGCCGGCAAGACGCTGCCGCCGGGCACCTACAACGTGTTTGTCGATCTCAAGCCCGGCGCCTGGACGCTGGTGATGACGAACCAGCCGGTGCAGGCCAAGTACGACCCGAACGACAAGGTCAACCTTTACGGCTCCTACAACTACGACCCGCGGTTCGAGCTGGTGCGCGTGCCGATGACCGTGCAGGAGACTGACCTGGCGTTCGAGCAGTTCACCATCGCCTTCGTGAACACGACCTCGTCGGCCACCACGATGATGATGTGGTGGGATCGCACCCGCGCCACGGTGACGCTTCCTGTGGTCACGCCCTGAGACGGCGTGCGTCGCCGTCTCTGACCGGAGCTGCCGATGTCACTGCCAACCGATGATTTGAACCGACGCGAGTTCCTGAAGCTGGGCAGCGCCGCCGTGGCGACCAGCGCTGCGACGCTGGCACCGGGCGGTGCGGCGTCGGCGCAGCCGGCCCAGCTGCCGGTGGCGCCGCCGATTCCGCTCGTGCGCATCGGCATGGTGGGCATCGGCCTGCAGGGCGGCAGCCACCTCGAGAACTTCCTCAAGGTGCCCGGGTGCCGCATCACGGCTGTCTGCGACGTGCGCCAGGAGCGCACCGACTGGGCCACGCAGCAGATTGTAGCCGCCGGCCATCAGGCGCCCCGGGCCTATACGCGCGGGCCGCGCGACTTCGAACGGCTGTGCGAGACCGAAGACCTTGACCTGGTCTTCACCGCCACGCCCTGGGAGTGGCATGTGCCCGTGCTGCTCTCGGCCATGGCCAACGGCAAGCATGCCGCCACCGAAGTGCCGGCGGCCATGACCGTCGACGACTGCTGGAAGCTCGTCGAGTCGGCCGAGACGCATCGCCGGCACTGCGTGATGATGGAGAACTGCAACTACGACCGTCCCGAGATGATGGTCTTCAACATCGTCCGGCAGGGCCTGCTGGGCGAGATCCTGCACGTCGAGGGCGGCTACCTGCACGACCTGCGCGAGATCAAGTTCGAGAAGAAGGACGAGGGCCTGTGGCGGCGCGCGTGGGCGATGAAGCTGGACGGCAACCTGTACCCCACCCACGGGCTGGGGCCCATCGCCAACTGCCTCGACATCAACCGCGGCGATCGATTCGATTACCTGGTCTCGATGAGCGGCCCCTCGCGCGGGCTGTACGACTGGGCGCGCGAGCACTTTCCGGCCGATGCTCCCGAGCGGCGCGAGCAGTACGTGCTGGGCGACGTGAACACGAGCCTCATCAAAACGGCACGAGGACGCACGGTGATGGTGCAGCACTGCACCAACCTGCCGAGGCCCTACAGCCGCATTCATCAGGTGCAGGGCACGCGCGGCCTGTTCCAGGGCTACCCCAACCGGCTCTATATCGAGGGGCGCAGCGCACCTCACCGATGGACCGATGGTGCCGAGGCGCTCAAGGAGTTCGACCATCCCCTGTGGAAGGAACTGGAGGCGCGCGCGGCCGGTGCCGGCCACGGCGGAATGGATTACATCGAGGATTACCGCCTCATCAAGTGCCTGCGCGAGGGGCTGCCCACCGACATGAACGTGTATGACGCCGCCGCACTGTCAGCGGTCGTCGAGCTCAGCGTGCAATCGAATGCGTCGCGGGCCCGCACGGTCGACTTCCCGGATTTCACCCGCGGCCGGTGGCGCACCTTCGCGCCGCTTGGGATCGTGGGGGTGTAGCCGGTGGCGCTGACGCAGTTCGACTGGCTCATCGTGGCCGCCTCGCTGGTCGTGTCGTTCGCGCCGGCCGTGTGGCTGGCGCGGCGGGCGGGGCGCAGCACGTCAGAGTTCTTCGCCTCGGGCCAGGCGGCACCGTGGTGGCTCATCGGCGTGTCGATGGTGGCCACCACGTTCAGCACTGACACTCCCAACCTTGTGACTGATCTCGTGCGCCAGGGCGGCGTGGCCAGCAACTGGGCCTGGTGGGCCTTCCTGCCCACGGGCATGACGACGGTGTTTTTCTATGCGCGGCTATGGCGGCGGCTGGGCATCATGACGGACCTCGAGTTCTACGAGCTCCGCTACTCGGGCCGCAGCGCCTCGTGGGTGCGGGGATTCCGCGCGATCTATCTCGGGCTGTTCTTCAACGTCGTGATCATGGCCACGGTCAACCTGGCCGCCGCCAAGATTGCGAACGTGCTGCTTGGCTGGCCGCTGGCGCAGACGCTGCTGGTGTGCTCGGTGATCAACGTCGCATTCGCGGCCACCTCGGGCCTGTGGGGCGTGATGGTCACCGACTTCCTGCAGTTCGGACTGGCGATGGGCGGGTCCCTGGCGGCGGCGGTATATGCCTTGAAGCATCCAGCGGTTGGCGGGATGGCGGGGCTGGTCGAGCGCATCGCGCCCTCGACCCTGGCCATGCTGCCCGACTTCACGCAGTGGGAGGTGGCCGTGCCGGTGTTCGTGCTGCCGCTGGCCGTGCAGTGGTGGGCGACGTGGTATCCCGGATCGGAGCCAGGTGGCGGCAGCTATGTCGCCCAGCGGATGCTGTCGGCCCGCACCGAACGCGACGCGATGGCCGGCACGCTGCTTTTCAACGTGGCGCACTATGCGCTGCGGCCGTGGCCGTGGATCATCGTGGCGCTTTCGTCGATGCTGGTGTTTCCGTCGGTGGATGACATCCGTCGTGCCCTGCCGCATGTCGACCCGGCGCTCGTCGGGCATGACATGGCCTACTCGGCCATGCTGACCTTCCTGCCTGAAGGTGTGCTGGGGCTGATGGTGGCCGGGCTGCTCGCTGCCTATGTATCGACGATTTCCACGCACCTCAACTGGGGCACGTCCTACCTGGTGCACGACTGCTACCGGCGCTTTGTCCGCACCGATGCACCGGAGGCCCACTATGTGCAGGCCGGGCGCGTGGTCACGGCGGGCCTGATGGTGGCCGCCGCCCTGATGACACTGGTGCTCGAGTCGGCCCGGACGGCGTTTGATCTGCTGCTGTCGATCGGTGCCGGCACGGGCCTGCTGTATCTGCTGCGCTGGTACTGGTGGCGCATCAATGCCTTCAGCGAAATTGCGGCGATGGCCAGCTCGTTCCTGCTGGCGATTGCGGTGCTCGCGCTGAAGGCGCAGGGATGGGAGATTCCCCAGCACGTGGCCTTGCCGGGCACGGTGGCCATCACGACCCTGGTGTGGATGGGTGTGACGCTGATGACGCCGGCAACGGATCATGTGACGCTGCAGCGGTTCTATCACCGGGTGCGACCGGCGGGCCCCGGCTGGCGTGCGGTCCGCGCTGCACTGGGCGGGCTGCCCTCGTCGGACGAGCTGCCGATGGCGCTGCTCGGTTCCGTGGGCGCGTGCGCCTGCGTCTACGGCGTGCTCTTCGGTACGGGGCACCTGCTGATGGGGCGTGCGGTGGCCGCGGTGGTGGCGCTGATCATTGCCCTGGGTGCGGGTATGGCGACCTGGTATGCCGCGCGGCGCGTGTGGCGCCAGTGAAGCTGATTGTGATGGCGCGGGGCCTCGGCACGCGTATGCGGGCCGCTGGTGCGCGCGGCACCCTGACGGCCGCGCAGGCGGCGGCGGCCCAGCGCGGCGACAAGGCGCTGATGCCGATCGACGCGATGGGGGGCCGTGTGCTCCTCGACTACGTGCTGAGCCGTGCCGCAGACGCCGGAATCAGAGAGGTGTGCCTCGTGGTGCCGCCGGTGCACGACGGGTTTCTGGCCCACTATCAGCCGTCGCGCCTCAGCCGGCTGCGCGTCGACGTCGCGGTGCAGGAGCAGCCGACGGGCACGGCTCATGCGGTGCTCGCGGCGCGGGCGTGGGCCGACGGACACGACTGTGTCGTGGTCAACGGAGACAACCTGTATCCGGTCGCGGCACTCAGGGCGCTCGTCGAACGCGAAGGGGCAGCCATTGGCGCGTTCACCGTGGGTTCGATGGTGGGTGGTCCGATGGGGCTGCCGCGTGAACGGCTGACGGGCTATGCCCTGGTGCATGTCGATGCGTCGGGCGGATTGCAGGCCCTCATCGAAAAGCCTGACGCGCACACGCTGCACGAGGCGGGTGACGAAGCGCTCGTCAGCATGAACCTCTGGCGGGTCGACACGCGGCTCTTCGAGGCCTGTGCGACGGTCGGCGTATCGGCGCGTGGGGAATATGAGCTGCCCGCGGCCGTGATGCTGGGCCTGGCGCGCGGCGCACATGTCGAGGTGTGCCGTGTCGACGGCCCGGTACTCGATCTGTCGCGTCAGGATGATGTGGCGGTGGTAGCCCGTGCCCTGCGCGAGGAGCAGGTGCGCCTGTGACCATCCTCGACTGGGTCGCACGGGGATTCAGCGACGCCGATGCCCGCAGCCGATCACTCCTGCAGCAGCGAGTCGTGGACGGCTTTCGCCAGCGCCATCGCCGTGAACCGGTGTGGCAGTGGTGGGTGCCGGGTCGCGTGGAATGGTTCGGCAAGCACACCGACTATGCGGGAGGCGACTCGCTGGTCTCGGCGGTGCCTCGCGGGTTCATCATCGCCGCTGCCCCCAGAGTCGATGACCGCCTGGTGGTCGTCGATGCGTGTGATGGTGCACAGGTCGAGCTGCACGTGCCTCAGGGCGTGCCTTCCGACACGATTGGCTCAGGGGCCGCCCATAGGTGGGCTGTGTATGTGCGGGCGGTGGCCAGGCGACTGGCGGCCAATTTTCCCGAAGCCCTCCTGGGCGCAGACATCGTCTTTGCGAGTGATCTTCCGCGTGCGGCCGGTTTGTCGAGTTCGTCGGCCCTCGTCGTGGGTCTGGCCCTCGCACTCATCAGGCGTGGTCGCCTCGAGGCGCATCCGGCCTGGCCGGCTCTTCTGCATACTTCCCCCGGTCTTGCGTGGTATTTGGGATGCATCGAGAACGGCAGCGCATGGGGTCCCCTGGCCGGAGAGGCTGGCGTCGGTACGCATGGGGGCAGTGAAGACCATGTGGCGATCCTGAATGCGCGCCCGGGCCATGTGAGCCACTACGGCTATGTTCCCGTGCAGCACCGTGGCGAGGTGCCGCTGCCCGCAGGCTGGACGCTGCTCGTGGCGTCGAGTGGCGTACAGGCCGAGAAGACCGGCGCGGCGATGGCCGACTACAACCGCGCGGCCGATGCGGTCCATCGGATGCAGGCGTGGTGGAATGCGCAGGCGGTGGAACCTGTGACGTCACTTGTCGATGTGCTGGCGCAGGGCGACGCCGAGGGGCAGCTGCGCCACTGGATGTCGACGCAGCCCGATGGAGCGTGGCTGGCACATCGGCTGCAGCACCTGCAGCGCGAGCACGTGCGAGTGGCACAGGCGGCACAGGCACTGGCCGGGGGCGACGTCGAGATGCTGGGTGGGCTCGCGGCGGCCTCGCAGGCCGACGCCGAGGCGCTGCTGGGCAATCAGATCGCCGAGACCTCGGCGCTGGTCGAACTGGCCCGCGGCCTCGGGGCGGGAGCCGCCAGCGCCTTCGGGGCGGGCTATGGCGGCAGCGTCTGGGCGCTGGTGCCGACGGCAGAGGCAGAGACGCTGGCGCACACATGGCGCACGGCCTATCTGCGGCGATGGCCGCAGCATGAGGTGCGGTGTGAGGTATGCGTCGCGCAGCCTGGCCCCGGAGCCTTTGCGCTGCCACCCGTCCCGCCTACGTGAGGCAGCCGCGGGCGGCGATGGGCAGCGGCGTGGCCACGTGGTGCCCGTCGACGAGCCAGGCGGCGTCGACGAGATTCGACACCACGCACGAGTGATTGGGCACGAGGCGCACGAGATCGCCGGGCACCAGTGCGGTGGGGCCGACGAGGCGCACGGTGGCGTGCTCTTCTGACAGGCGCTCAATCACCAGCGACGGATCGGCGGTCTGTTCCACAGCGGCGCCGTGGTCGCCGGGATGGCCGCGGAGCACGACGCCATACCCTGCGCCGGGCGTGAATCCACGCGCACTGTCGCTGCTGAGCGTCTTGCTGCCGGCGTCGAGGATCAGCCGATCGGCTGACGGTGCCGACACGACGCGGGCCAGCACGGTCAGCGCGCAGTCATCGAGTGTCCCTGCGCCCAGGCTCACCTGCGTGCGGTCGAGATACACATAGTTGCCGGCCCGATACTCGGTGAGCCCGGGCTGACCGACAGAGAAACGCGCGGTGGGTGTGGCGCCGGCGCTCAGTTCCGCAAGCGCAAGGCCCTCCGCAGCGCAGGCATTGCGCAGCGTGCACAGCGTTGCGGCTTCATCCTCGGCCATGGCGCGGAGATGCGCCTCAGAGGCGGCGTGATACGCCTGGCCCGCATGCGACAGCAGGCCCACCAGCCTGAGGCCGGGCAGCGCTGCGACTGCGCGGATGAAGGGCACCGCCGTTTCCGGAGCAGGAGCGATGCCGCAGCGGTGGAAGCCCACATCGATCTTCACCAGCACGTCAACGGTGACGCCGGCCTCGGAGAGCACGCGCGACCAGGCACGGGCAACATCCATGTGGTCGACGATGAACGAGAGGTGCGTGCGTCGGGCGAGAGCGATGAGCCGTGCCGACACCGCCGGATGCAGGGGATAGGGAATGCGGATGTCGCGGATGCCGGCCTCGGCGAACACTTCGGCTTCGCTCAGCTTTGCGCAGCAGATGCCAACGGCCCCGGCAGCCAGTTGCCAGCCGGCGACGATGGGGCTCTTGTGCGTCTTGGTGTGCGGCCTGAACGCGAGGCCGGCCTTGCGGGCGGCCGTCGCCAGCCGGGCGATGTTCCGGGAGGCCCGATGCTGATCGATGAGGACGGCAGGCGTCGGCAGTGTGGTGACAGTCACGCCGGGATCATGCCATGGAGTACCGTAGTCCGCATGGCTCTGATCGTGCTGCCCGCCTCGGGTCCTGAGGTCGAGCGCATCCTGGACGACACCTTTCCGCTGTGGCACGACGGACTGACCCGTGCCGCGTACGGCCGCTTCTGGACGGCGCAGATCCGCACCCCATGGGGCGCCGGGCACCTTGACCGCGTGGCCCTGCAGGATGGACGGCACCTGGTGTCGAGTGCCAAGCGCTATGACCTCGCGTACCGCATCGACGGTCGCATCCGCCGTGTGCTGGGCATCGGCGCAGTGTTCACCCCGCCTGCGTATCGGGGACGGGGCGCCGCGCGGCAGATGCTGACGCAGATCCTCGAGACGGCCGAGGCCGAGGGCTACGAGTACGCCGCGCTGTTTTCGGAGATCGCGCCGGCCTTCTACGAGCAACTCGACTTTGTGCCGGTGCCGACGGTCGACTGGAAGATCGACGTTGATCGGAAGGACGGAGGGCCTCCGGCCATGCTGGTGCGCAGCGGCGAGGATCGGGATCTTCCCGGGCTTGCCGACATGCAGGTGGCGCGCGGGGCGGCGGCGCGGTTGTCGGTGGAGCGGAGCGAGGACTACATCCGCTATGGGCTGGCGAAGAAGCGGTTGCTGGCCGGCCTCGGGGCGCCGGGTGCGCGGTCCGTGGAGTTTCTCGTATCGGAAGAAGGCCACCAGCCGGTCGCCTACCTGGTGTGCGTGGTGCAGGGGCAGGTGTGGACCATCGAGGAGGCCGGGGATCGCGACCCGTCCGGGGCGCGGCTGGGCGGCATGCTGCAGGTGATGCTGTCGCGGCACCCCGGCGAAGCCCCGCCGGTGATTCGCGGCTGGTGGCCCGCGTCGCTGCGGCCGCCGCAGGTGCACCTGAGCGACCCGCGGCAGCCTGGCGAGATTCTGATGCTGCGGTCCCTCAAGGACCGCAGCCTTCCGCTGCCCCCGCTGTCAGCCGACGATATCGCCTACTGGCACGGGGACGTGTTCTAGCAAACGGCGCCGGTCAGGCGAGCGCCTTGCCGTACAGCGCCAGCAGCCGGCTCCACGCGCGCTCGGCCAGCGGCTCGTTGTAGACGCCCGAATCGGGCGGGCACCAGCCGTGGGCCGCGCCGGTGTAGACCTCGATCTCGGCGGGGCGCTTCGCAGCGTCGAACGTGTCCTTGAGCGCGGTCTTGTCGTTCGGCGAACGCTGATCGTCGTTGGCGGCGATGGCGACGAGAAACTGCGCCTGCGTCTTCGATGCCTGCACGTGGGGGCTGTTGGGCTGGTCGGTCACCAGGCCGCCGCCGTGGAACGAGGCCACGGCCCCGACGCGATCCGGCATGGCTGCCGCCGTGCGGAAGGCCATGGGCCCGCCCATGCAGTAGCCCTGCGTGCCCATCCTGCGGTTGCGCGCCACCGAGGGCTGCTGATCGAGCCATGCCACGAACGCGCGCGCATCCGTCATGTGCGTCTGCTCATTGAGCGTGCGCGCCAGCGGCATCACCTCGGCAATCGGCGTCGCGGCCCCCTTCACGGCCGTGGGCGCCTTCTGCGTGCGATAGAAGGGATTCACCACCAGCACCGAGTAGCCGCTCTCGGCCAGGCGCCGGCCCATCTGGCGCATCGACCCGCGCAGCCCGAAGATGTCGGGCCACACAAGGACCCCGGGTGCCGTGCCCGTCGAGGGATGCACGAAGTAGGCGTCGCACGTGCCGTCGGGCGTCGTGATGGTGACCTCGGCCTCGACGACCGCCACGGCGTTGGCCACCTGCGGCAGGGCCATCGCGATGCCCGCGCCGAGCAGCACGCCGAACTGCCGCCTCGTGACGAGGCCCTGCGCCTCATACTCGAGCTTGTCGTCGTCGAAATGATCCTGATCGCACATGGTCGGTCTCCTCGGGGAAAGCGTGCAGGGGCGCGTGGCGCGGGGTCAGCGCCGTGTCCGGTCGACGGCCACGCCGTTCAGGTACACCGCTGAAATCTTCCGCGTGTTGGTGATGTCGTCGAGGGGATTGGCGTCGAGCACCAGGAAGTCGGCGACCTTGCCGGCCTCAAGCGTGCCGGCGTCGATGAGCGCCAGGAAGGCTGCGCCGTTCTTCGTGGCGGCGGTGATGACCTGCATCGGCGTCATGCCTGACGCCACCATGTCGGCCATCTCGACGTGCGGGGCCCAGGGCGAGTTGCCATCGGTGCCGATCGCGATGGGCATGCCGGCGGCCGAGAGCCGCTTCAGGTTGCGCGCCTGGATGCCGAAGGCGGCCTGCGCCTGCGGGCGGTTGGTGGCGGCGGCCTGGATCCGCGCAAGTTCGTCAGCGGGCACCTGCCCCGAGAGCCAGCCGTAGTCGGCGACCACGCCCCGGTCGGGCAGGTTGGGAATGAGCACCACCCGCGGATGCGCCTTCACCAGCGCCATCAGCTCATCGTCGACGTCCATGTCGCGGATGCCGTGCGCGAAGGCGTCGATGCCGGCCTTCAGCAGCCCCTTGGCATCGGACAGGTTGAAGATGTGGGCGGCCACCCGGAGGCCGCGGCCGTGTGCCTCGGCAATGATCGGCGTGTAGATCTCGGACGGCATCTTGCGATACTTGCCGTCGCGGTCGTCGACCCAGATCTTGATGAAGTCGACCTTGAGGGCCGCCTGTTCCTGGACGGCCTTCCGGCCTTCGTCTGCCGTGGTGATCCAGTAGGGTACGTCGCTGCGCCCGGGCTCGGGCATCGTGATGCCCCGTCCCGCCGTGAAGAGGCGTGCCACGCCCGGGGCGCGCTGCGCGCGGATGTCGAAGGTGGCCGGCGTGTTGTCGAGCCCCAGGCTGAGCGCCGCACTGATGCCGAACGCGGCCCGCTGCTGCAGGTCGCGCACGAGCGCGTCGCGCGTGGTGCTGGTGTGCACGTGGGTGTCGATGATGGCGGGCATGACGGTCTTGCCCGTCAGCGACACCCGCGTGGCCCCTGCGGGTACCTGCACCTGGCCCGAGGGCCCGGCGGCCGTGATGCGGCCTCCGCTGACGACGAGCGTGGCGTCCTCGATGGCGGGGCGCCCGTCACCGATGATGAGGCGGACGTTGGCGTAGGCTGTGGCGGCTGGTGACTGGGTCAGCACTACGGCGGTGCCGGCGGCGAGGGCACCGAGCGCGGCCAGCAGTCGCACAGGAGAGATCAGGCGGACGGGCATGCGAATACCTCAGGGGACAGTGAATCCTGCCGGCGGCGCGCGTGCTGCGCTGGGCCTCCGGGGTCAGATTTTCCGGTCGCGCCGAGCGGCGATGAACGACTGCACCCCGGCACGCACATAGAACAGCAGCACCGCTGCCGTGGCCAGCTGCGACAGCACCGCGGGCCGCATCAGGTCGCCGCCGACGGCGGCCGGCACGGCGCGCGCCAGGACGCCGAGGGCGCCAATCAGCGCCAGCGCCACGGCGGCGTGCATCATGTGACGACGCAGGCTCTCGCGCTGCGCGAGCAGGGCCAGCCCGGCGAAGACGATGCCGATGAAGGCGGGAATGAGGGCGGTGACGCTGGTGCGCCCGGTGAGCCAGTAGCTGGCCAGGCCCAGAATCATCAGCGCGAGACCGACGTAGCGAGTGGTGAGCGGCATGGGTCAGATGATAGCGAAAACGTGCAGTCGGCGACGGGGCCTAGGGCTCGGCCACAACGGGGTTGCGGAGCGTGCCGATCGACTGGATGGTGCAGGTCGAGCGGTCACCGGCCTTGAAATAGACCGGCGTGGCACGTGCGGTGCCGACGCCGGCGGGGCTGCCCGTCGAGATGAGGTCGCCCGGGTGCAGGGTCATCATGTGCGAGGCGTACTCGACCAGCTCGAAGACCGTGTGGGTCATGCGGTCGGTGTTCGAATCCTGCATGACCGTGTCATTGAGGGTGAAGGTGACCTTCAGCGACTGCGGATTGGGCACGAACTGGCGGGGCACCACAAAGGGCCCGAGCGGTGCAAAGGTGTCGTGGCTCTTGCCGAGCTGCCAGTCTGATCCATGGCGACCGTCGGCGCGCCCCCCGCGGTCGGAGACGTCGTTCATCAGGGTGTAGCCGAAGATGTAGTCGGCAGCCTGCTCGCGCCTGACGCGCTTGGCTGTCCGGCCGATCACGATGTTCATCTCGCATTCCCAGTCGATGCGGTCGCGGCCCTTCGGCAGGATGATGGACGAATTGTGGGCCGTGATGGCGCTGTTGGCCTTCACGAAGAAGTACGGATTCTGCCGGGGGTCGCCCGGGCGCCGTTCCCAGTAGCCGGGGATGCCCTGCGCCACCTTCGGGTCGACGGCGGCGGCACTGTCGGCCGTGGTGCGCTCGCTGCGCATTTCCATGGCGTGTTCCTGGTAATTGACGGCGGTGCTGAGCAGCACACGGGGCTGGGTGATGGGCGGCAGCACGGTGAGGGCCGAGACCTTCATGGCCGAGGCCGGTGGGTTCGCTACGCTGTCAGCGGCGACCGAGGCGAAGCGGGCCGCCGTCGGTTCGCTCCACTGGGCGATGAGGCCCTCGAGGGTGGTTGGCGTGCCGCCAATGGTGCGGTTGAGGTCGATGACCATGTCATCGTTCAGCACCATGCCGAGAAACGTGCGTGTGCCCTGCTGGAACATGCCCAGCTTGTACGGCGTGGGCGCCTGGGCGCCCCGTATGATCAGGCCAGTGGCGGTGGCCATCGCGAGCGCAAGAACGACGGGACGGATGAATTGACGCATGGAAAGCCTCCGGTGCGGTTCGATGATACATCCGGGCCCGCGGCGGCGGCGTTCAGCGTAGACTGTCGCCCTCATGAGTGAACTGCGCCGCACGCTCGGCCGGTGGGACCTCACCGCCATCGGCATCAACCAGGTGATCGGCAGTGCCATCTTCCTGCTGCCGGCCGACGTGGCCCGGCTGGTCGGCCCGTGGGGGCCGCTGGCGTTCCTCATCATCGGCCTGCTGTCGATGTGCATCGCCCTGTGCTTTGCCGAAGTGGGCAGCCGGTTCGACCGCACCGGCGGGCCCTACCTGCCGGCGCGCGTGGCCTTCGGGCGATTCATCGGCTTCGAAGTCAGCTGGATGATGTGGTTCACGCGCGTCACCAGCCAGGCGTCGGTGGTCAATGGGCTGGCGCTGGCGCTGGCCTTCTACTGGGCTCCGCTCGCGGAGGGCTGGCCCCGCGTCCTGCTGATTGGCGGGCTCACCACGGTGCTGACGCTCGTCAACGTGGCGGGCGTGAAGCAGTCGTCGCTGGTGGTCAACCTGCTGACGGTCGGCAAGCTGCTGCCCCTGGCGCTGTTCATCGTGCTGGGCATCTGGTTCGTCGATCCGGCCAACTTCACGCCGCTGCCGGCCGTGACGCGCGAGCAGTTCGGGACGACGGCGCTGCTGCTGATCTTCGCGTATGGCGGCTACGAGGTAACGGGCATCCTGGCCGGCGAAGCCGCGAATCCGCAGCGCGATGTGCCGTTTGCCTTCGTGATGACCCTGGCGGTGGTGGCCACCGTGATGACGCTGACCTCGGTGGTGGCGACGGGCATCCTGCCGGGCATCGCCGAGACACGCACACCGCTGGCTGACGGCGCGGCCCTGATTCTCGGCGGCGGCGGGGCGCTCCTGGTGTCGCTGGGGTCATCGTTCTCGATGGCCGGTCACAACATGGGGGCCATCCTCAACGCCTCGCGCTCGCTGTTTGCGATGGCCGAGAATGCCGACCTGCCGCGCTGGTTCGCGCATGTGCACCCGACGTACCGCACGCCCGTGAATGCGATTCTCTTCACGTCGGGGATGGCGCTGGCGCTGGCCCTCTCCGGATCGTTCGTGTTTCTGGCGGCAGTGAGTGCCGTGGCACGGCTCGTGATCTACCTGGCCGTCAGCCTGTCGACACTGCGGCTGCGCCGGCAGGCGACGTCTGACCAGATGGGGCCGGCGCTCTTCACGACGCCGTTCGGCATCGCGATTCCGGTCGTGGCGTCGCTGGTGTCGTTCGGCATTCTCTTCGGTGCCACGTCGCAGCAGCTGGCGGCAGGTACCGCAGCGCTGGTGGCCGGCGGTATCCTCTACGCCATCGCCCGCCGGGGCTAGCGGTGCCCCGTGCCGAGATGGTGTGTGCGGCTGGCGCGGACGTGGCCTCCTAGCGGTTCTCCCTGGTGCGGCGCCAGTTTTCCTGCGGGAATTCGGCTGCCCGCGCCACCAGCGGCTCGTTCAGGAACCCGACGAGCGGGGCCAGGGCGCGGAAGCTGGTGACCACCGTCGCGTAAAAGTCCGGGGTGGTGGCCAGCGACGCGGGGTCTTCCCGCCAGCCAAGCCACTGCGAGTGCCTGAGCCAGTCAGCCGCCGGATGGTCTGCAGGCCATCCGCGAGGCACACGCGTCAGCTGCTGGCCGCGCAGGCCGCCCAGCCGGGTGAAGGCCGCGGCGCGCACGATGCGGCGGAAGCGGGTCTCGTGCTCGACGATGTGTGTGCGGATGGCATGGCGCTGCGCGGTGTCCGGGGCCCAGGCGCCGCCTCCCATCCAGACGCCCTTCGGGCTCACTTCCAGGTAGAACCCGGCCCCCTGGAGGCGCCCCAGGGCCCGGTGGGGGAAGCCGGCTGCGATATTCGTCTTCAGGGGCGCCTTGTTCTCGCTGAAGCGCGTGTCGCGCCAGGGGCGGAACACCGAGGTCGCCGGGTCGGCCACGAGGTCGGGGGCGAAGCGCCGGAAGTCGATGGCCAGCTGCTCGACCAGGGCCAGCATCGGTGCGCGCACGTGCGCGTCGTACTCGTCGCGGTGCGCATGAAACCACGCACGGTCGTTGTTGCGGGTGAGCGCGCGCAGGAACGTGAGAGTGCGGGGCGTGAAGCCCTGGACGGCCGCTGCCATGCGCGCCATCGTAGCAAACGGTTACCATGCCGGTATGCAGGCGCTGATCGAGGCTCTCAGGGCACAGTTGGGCGATCGGGTGTCGACGACCGATGCGGTGCGCGACCACCACAGCCACGCCGAGTCGTGGCACCCACCGGCGCGGCCCGACGCGGTGGTGTTTCCCCTGTCGACCGACGAGGTGGCGGCGGTGGCGCGGCTGTGCCACGCACACCAGGTACCGATGATTCCGTTCGGCATGGGCAGCGGCATGGAAGGGCATGTCAACGCCGTTCGCGGCGGCGTCTCGATTGATACGACGCGCATGACCCGCCTGCTGCGGCTCAGCGCCGACGATCTCGACGTCACGGTCGAGGCAGGACTGACGCGCAAGGGGCTCGAGCAGCACCTGAAGAACACGGGCCTGATGTTTCCGATCGATCCCGGCGCCGACGCCACGCTGGGCGGGATGGCGGCCACGCGCGCCTCGGGCACCACGGCGGTGCGCTACGGGACGATGCGCGACAACGTGCTGGGGCTGACGGTGGTGCTGGCCGACGGGCGCGTGATCCGCACGGGCACCCGGGCGCGGAA
>Ga0315902_10000790_pt1 | contig 53261 bp, 34 predicted proteins | sample LakEriMetagenome_9_FD_203523 | JGI IMG/M metagenome (GOLD analysis project Ga0315902, IMG submission 203523) | Freshwater fungal communities from buoy surface, Lake Erie, Ohio, United States - Buoy 12 MA117 | ecosystem: Environmental > Aquatic > Freshwater > Lake > Lake biofilm | place: USA... | reverse complement strand
TACGAGTACGAGTGGGAGCACGAGTGGGAGTGGGAGACAACAATCAAGCAAGGTACGATAGGTGTTTCGCACGGGATCGATGACCAGCAGTCCAAGGGCAGCAAGCCAATGTGGAGGGATGATGAACCGGTGGATGGATCGCGTTCTTTGTCTGGTCGCCAAAGGGTGGGTTTCCCCGTCGATGGGGAGAAGGGTCGCATGGTTGGTCGTGATCATCGGCTGGGCCATGCCCCTGCCGGCGCAGCAGATTCCCCCTGGGATCGCAGACCTTCCGGGAGAGGTGATTCCGCTCGATGTGGAAGGCAAGCCCGCCTTCCTTGTGCTCCCCAAGTCAGAACTCCGCAAGGAGCCACAGCCCTGGGTCATGTATGCCCCCACGCTGCCGCCCTATCCCGATGTGCATGAGCGATGGATGCATGAGCGATTCCTTGCGGCAGGAATTGCTGTAGCAGGGATCGACGTCGGGGAAGCCTATGGAAGCCCTAAGGGAACGCAGGGGCTAGACCAACTGCATCGGCATCTGACCACCACCTTCCACCTATCCAATCGTCCCTGCCTGCTAGCCAGAAGCCGCGGGGGCCTTTGGATGCTGGCATGGGCAGCGGAGCATCCAGATCGCGTCGCCGGCCTGGCAGGGATCTATCCGGTGTTTGATCTGCGCGCTTACCCCGGCTTGGAACGTGCGGCGGCAGCTTTCGACCTTTCTGCCACCTCCCTGGCCGATCAGTTGGATCGGCACAACCCCATCGCCAAAGCCCAAGCCGTGCTGGATGCTTCGATACCGGCCCACCTGATTCATGGCGACATCGATCAAGTGGTTCCGCTGGAGAGCAATTCCCTGGCGTTGGCTAAACGCTATCGCGAGGCAGGCAAGGGGGAGCTGATCCACCTGGAAGTTGCTTCGGGGCAGGGACACAACATGTGGGAAGGGTTTTTCCAAAGCCAGCCGCTAGTGGACTTTGTGATTGCACGCGCCAAGGAGGCATCGCGCTGATCGCTTGGTGCGGAAGGGTGTTCGCTGCGTTACCCTGCGATCACTCCCAGTCTTCCGCCTGCCGCCTCCCCATTTCCACCATGCGCAGATACTGATCGTCGCAGAACTGATCGGTCATCCCCGCCAAGTAGGCACCGACCGCCCAGGTCACCGAATGTTCCTGAGCAAGTTTCTGGAAGCGGACTGGCAGGCGTTCGGGACCATTCTCCAACAGCAGGAACAACTGCCTCAGCCGATCCGTCGCTCGATTGCGCATCGCAATCAGCTTGGGGTGGCGATACACTTGTTCGAACAAAAATCGTTCCAACAACTTTTTCTCCACTTCGATTTCCGGCGACAACTCCAACCGCAGGTTCCTGTCCATCGCCTCCTGAGCCGACCGGATCGATTCCATGCGTGGCCGGTTGTGCTGAAGGAAATCGGCCACCTGTAAATCGATCAGGGAATGAACCAGAAAACGCCGCCGATCGGCTTCTCGCTGAGGCGGCCTGGCCCCGCGTTCCAGGGCTCGTCGGACCAGCCTCTGGGTCGCTAAAGCCGACTCGTCCAGCAAACCCAGTTTCCAGGCGTCGTCGACGTCGTGGGCATCGTAGGTCATGCTATCTGCCGCATCGACCACTTGCGCCTCCAGTAGCGGTGCCTGCGGCGATTGTTTGTCGGCGCGATGGGTCTGCCCATCGACCGTTTCCAGGGAAAGATTCAGCCCAGGAAAATCGGGATACCGACGCTCCAGTTGCTGCACCAGCGCCAAAGCAAAAGCATTGTGGCTGAATCCCCCCACTTCCCGCATCTGCTCGTCCAGCACGTCCTCACCGCAGTGACCAAACGGAGGGTGACCGATGTCGTGCAACAGCGCCATCGCTTCGATCAGATCCTCGTTCAGCCTCAGGCTACGTCCCAGGGTGCGGGCGATCGAAGCGACTTCCTGGGTGTGCGTCAGTCGCGTGCGATGATAAAGGCCCATATCCCCCGTGAAGACCTGCATCTTGCCGCTTAAACGCCGGAAGGCAGACGAATGCAAGATGCGATCGCGGTCGCGTGTGAATGGACCGCGGTACGGATGAAGCGGTTCGGGGTGGACGCGGCCTCGCGTCGCCAAACTAGAAAAGGCGTAAGGAGCCAGCAGCTTCGACTCCCGCTCGGCCCACTCCCAGCGATCATCGATCATCGATTGCGTTTCCAAAGGTGGATCGGTCCTTCACGACGTGGGGGAATCCAACCGAGCAGGACTGCGTTCCCGGTATTGGCTCGGAGCAACAATCCGGTGCTATGATTCTGCACCTTGGACGGACCTAGGGAAAGATCGGTTCCTGGAACTTGCCACCAACAAGCTCACGCCTTAGGTAGCTTAGGAACCGCAGGGATCGCAGTCCCGGATGGTGGGGGGAACGGCTCCAAGCAATCCTGCATTGAACCGGGACGATCGATCAAGGTCCTGGCAGCTCAGAAAAGCTCCCTTCCAGCAGCATGCCCTCCAACAGGGCTTCCGACTGCCGCAGTTCCCGCAAGGTATCGAGGAAATTGAGGTTCGTCTGGACGTACGTGCGTTGGGCGGTCAGGTAGTTGACATACCCTTGCTCCCCTGCCGCATACGCGCGACGACTCAGCTCCAACGCCTCACTGGCCGCTGGCAGGATCTGTTCCTGGTATCGCTGGTACTGCACCAAACTGTTCCGATAGCGTTCCATGACCGGCGCCAGCCGAACGGTGAGCTGTTGTTCCAGCCTAGCCAGTGCATGCTGCGATGCCTGCAGTTGATGATACGCCTCACGAATCGCTCCCTGGTTGCGATTCCACACAGGCAACGGCAAAGAGACTGCGACGCCGCCATCCGACCTTCCGCCGATGCCGTTGTCCCGGTAGTTGACCAGACCATTGACCGTCACGTTGGGGCGAGGCACCACCTGCTCTCGGGCCAGCGTCCGCTGGGCTCGATCGATCTCCGCGACCGCAACCGCGATTTCTGGGCTGGCGGTGCGGAGCTGTGCCAGCAAGGTTTCGAAGACGAATTCCTGCGGCGCGGCTTCCAGCGTCCCATCGACCGCCTCGGGAAACTGAGGATCTAGTCCCGTGAGCGTGGCCAGCACCTGCCAGGCAGCCTGAGCCCGATTCGTTGCTGTCTCTTTGGCGATCAGCGCCTGCTGCGCCTCGATCGATGCCTGCAGCAAATCGGCCTTCCCCACCTCCTTCGCTTCCACCAACTGCCGCGCCGCCGACTCGCCCTGCTGGCTGATCCGCACCAAGTCGGCCGCCACCTGCTCGCGACGCCTAGCCACTAGAAGATCGTAGTAGGCGATTCGCACGTCGGTCGCCACCCGCTGCCGAATGGCTGAGAGCTGCTGCCTAGCCTTGGTCATCTCCGCCGCCACCACTTCCCGCTGACTTCTCAACTTGATCGGACGAACCACCTCCTGACCCACCGCGATCCCATCCTGCTCCGCCAATCCCCTCGATCCCAGCTGCTGTCCCTCGTAACCGACGACCGGATTGGGCTGGATGCCGACCTGCCAGTAACGTCCAGAGAGCGCCTGAAGATTGGCCTGCTGCTGAAGCAGCGCCGGATGCCGCTGCATCGCCTGCTCCGTCAGCGACTGCAACGTCCAGATGGATCGAACCTCCAGACCGTTCGAGGGCGAGGCAACCATCGATTCCTCAAGGGGTGGCTCTTGCACCAAACCTTCCTGAGCCCAAGTCATCGCACATGCGGCCGTAGCGATCACCCAGCCCAGCGCCGCAGCGGCTCGACGGTGTGGGAGCCGCCATCGACGCCAGCCAAGGGCCTCCACGCGTTGGAAACCTTCGCGAAGATGCTTTGGCCTTCGAATTCCCAGGAGTCTTTGTTGGTCCATGCTAATTCCCACCCCACAAGTCCCACCCCTGATGACGCTTCGCTTGCGAACCGTCCCGAATCCGCGCATCCCGGACTCTCTTCGTCTGGATCGAACGCAATGGGCCCTCAGGGCCATCCATTTCGTTTCTTCCGCCAGAAGCATCCCAGTTTGGCAATGCCAGCTTTAGGTGCGTTCCACATGCCAGACTGCATGGCGATCCCGGGAATTCCAGTGGGTCTTGGCCCGTCCCTTCGGTCGGATTGGACAGGCCAGTACGATAAGAGCGTTCGGGATCCCATTGGAAAGAAGGGAAGATTGCTGTGGCTAAAGTTCAGGGAAACGACAAACCGGTGGCGCTAGTGACCGGAAGTGTGGCGCCGCGCGTGGGACGGGTGGTGGCGGAGCATCTGGCGCGACGAGGCTACCGCCTGGCCCTTCACTCCCATCGCCCGATTCCAGAGTCCCAAAGGCATTGGCATCAACCGGCGATGGAATCGGATGAACTGCTGTGGCTTTCGGGGCCCGTGGAGTCGGAGCGGGACGTGGAGTCGTGGGTTGGCGCGATTGGGGATCATTTTGGACGCATCGATGCGGTCGTGGCATGCGCGGCGATCTGGGACGCCGCCCCCTTGGTGGAAACTTCGGTCGAGCTGATGCGACGGCAGTGGGAAGTGAATGTTCTGGGAAGTTTCCTGATCGCAAAACACTTCGGTCTGGCGATGACTAGGCAAGAGCAGGGGGGCAGTCTGGTGCTGGTCGGCGAATGGGCATGCGATCGCCCCTACAGCGACCACATCGCCTACCTGACCAGCAAAGGGGCGATCCCCACTCTGACGCGCACCCTGGCCATTGAATTGGCCGAGCGGAATCCGAGGGTGCGAGTCAACGCGATCCTGCCGGGGCCGATCCTGATGCAACCGGGGGTCAGCCCAGAAGTGACCCGGGCTTTGGTCGAACAATCGCTGGTCCAGCGAGAAGGTACTCCCGACGATTTCGCTCAGGCAGCCTGCTTTCTGATCGAACAGTCGTTCACCACCGGTCATTGCCTAGCACTCGAAGGTGGCCGGCTCATTCGTTCCGGCCCTGTCAGCGATGGCCTAGCCCACCCCGTTCATCGCCATGGCAACTCGACCTGACCCCACCTTGGCATGAAAATTCCGTAGAGCCCCCGATGCCAATGCATCTTGGGTGATCCCTTTCCTGGTTCCTGGCGATGAGCACGGATGCTGGCCCACCTAGCGACGATTGGTAAAAGATTCCGCCACAGTCGATGCAACTCCAGCGACCGGCAACAACTGCCATAGCGATCCCATTTCGGGGGAGCTTTGGCGGCCGATGCACCTCTACCCTACAATGGCAACGCGAGCCTCTTTCCCAAGGGCAAGCTATCCAAGATTCTTTTCTCCCTCTTGCTATAAGGAGCGATCGATATGGCAATCCTTCGCTGTTTTTCGTTTCGTACTTCCACTTACACCTGCGCTCTAGTTACCTTCCTCTCCCTTGCAGTCGGTCTCCTCGATCGACCTCTGGTCGCTCAGGAATCGACGCAGGAGGCTCCTGCCGATGGACTGGGGGAAGAGGTGCTTGCGAAGGAGGTGCGGTACGAGCGACTGACGAAGATGCTAACCAACGTCAAACTGGTAGGCCACTTCACTATCGACGGCAAGCCACTGAATGATCTGCAGCCGGAGACCTATGAGATCAAGAGCGCCAAGAAGCTGCCCGATGGCGATCTTTGGATGCTGATCTGCAGGATCCAGTATGGCGGGAAGGATGTGTCGCTACCGCTGGCGCTGCCGATCCAGTGGAGCGGCAATACGCCGGTCATCTCTCTGGAGAAATTCACGATCCCGGGGATGGGGACTTTTTCTGCAAGGGTAGTCCTACACGACGGCAAGTATGCTGGGACTTGGTCGCATGATGAAGTGGGTGGTCATCTCTTTGGGAAAATCGAGTCGCTCTAGCAGCAGGCGGCGACGGAAGCGGTGGCTGACTGGCGATGGGCCGACTCCATGGCTTTTCTGATTTCGTTTTCTCTTTCCCCAGCAACGCCCGGCATCGACAGTCGACTGATATCGATGTCCTGGCAGCGCCACTAGGTAGTGGAGATGCGATGAGCCGGCTTCGAAAAAATCCGCCTGAGGAAGAACATGGGGACACCATGGTAACGACTGGAGCGGACCACCCAACGCAATCGCAATGGGCGAATCGCATGGCGTGGGCAGCGGCTCTTTGCGTCGCGCTGTTATGGATCGTCGTCGTCACTGGTCTGTCCACCCGTCATCATCTAGTTCTTCTCTACAACACGCTTTCCTTCGTACCGCGCTGGCAGGAGGCTCTCGCCGCCCCAGCAACCTTGTTCCTTTTTCCTTCGCTGATCGCAATCCTCTGGCTGCTAGCGCTCAGTCAGGCCAGCAGCGTCAGAGGGCTCGCCGGATCGATCTTGGCGATGGCGATCGCCGCTGCCCCCAGCGGTCTTTTGGCCGTTGCATCGATGATGAGCCTGGAGGTAACGACAGTCGGAAGTTATTTGGAACTCTTCTGGATCGCATGCTGGACGACGCTGGCTTTCGGCGTCGTTTCTGGGAGGATTGCCCAGCGACTGGAAGGGGCTCCCAAGTGGATCGCAAGTGGTTCGATTGCCGCTGCCTCAATCGCTCAAGGATGCTGGTTCTGGCATCAATCGCACCAGGCGGCGATCGATCATCGGCTGGGCTACAACGATTTTGGTCATTTCGCTCAGCGTGTTGTCCACACCGCCAGTGGCCGGGGCTGGTTGATGGAATCGCCGACGTTGCCTCCGTTCTGGGACCATTTCAATCCAGGGCTTTTGCTGTTGGTACCTCTTTGGAAAGCATGGCCCTCGGTCGATCTTTTCTTTGCGATTCAGGGCTTCTGTCTAGCCGCCGGTGGATGGCTGGTCTATCTGGCCGCGCGCGCAGCGGGGCTGTCGGTTTGGCCGTCGCTGCTGTGGGGTGCCAGTTGGCTGCTGCATCCCAGTGTGTCGCAGATGAACTTGGCGTACACCTACGGCTGGCATCCAGTGACCTTGGCGATCCCATTGCTGCTAGCCGCATGGTGGCTGGTGGAACGCCGGAAGGCAGGATGGGCCTTAGCCGTCGCCTTGCTGGCCGCCTCGATGGAGGAAACGGTTGTCGTTGCCATCGCCGTCTGGACGGCGGGGCAGGCGATAGCCGGCTGGTGGACCGCCTCGCGATCGCAACAGGAGGACCCGGGAGCATCCCGCATCCGATGGCAAACATGGGCCGGGGTCTCTTTGAGCGCCGTGGTTGGCTTTTTGGCGATCTATCGCTGGAGCGGGATGGCAGAGTTCCAGACGGCGAGGTTTGCGGCACTCGGCGATACCCCTTGGCAGATCGTCCTTTCGCCGCTGTTGAAGCCCCAAGCCTTCTGGGGCCAACTTCTTCACTGGCGCAGCCTTTGCTTCGTGCTGGCCTTGATGCTTCCCTGGTTGCCCTGGGGAGGCTGGAAGAGCCTCAGTCACTGGGGACCTGCGATGATCCCTCTGGGAGTCCTTCTGGTCTGGGACCATGTTCCAGCAAAAAGTTTGGGATTCCAGTACCCCAGCACCCTGCTGCCGATGCTGGTGGCTGCAGCCGTCACTGCTAGCGCGCGACCAGCAACCTCCACCCGCCCCTGGAATGCCGGGCTCTGCGGAGTCACTTGCGCGGCTGTTCTCAGTCTCTTTCTGGGCCAGCTCCCCTGGAGTTCTCCCACACTGACCGATGTCGAAGCGCGCAGCTATCCATCCGACAGCGCCCTGCGCCGCGCGTCGCAGCCCGACGGCCAGTGGATCGCCAACTGGCAGTCGCGACTGCGTCAGGCCAATCAGCCTGTCCTTGCCACCGGAAGGTTGGCAGCCGGCTTGGTTGGCGTTCCCGAACTGGAGACGGTGGGGCAGTACCGGGAGCGCCGCAAAAAACTCGACCAGATCGCGTCTCCCCGCCCGACCTCCCTACTGCTCTACCAAACCCTGCTGCTCGATCTCCAGGAATCTTTCCAGCAGTCGCCGCAGCAGACCCAGGAGCTTCTTCAGGAAGCGCTCGCTGCCGGATTTACTCTCGTCGAGCAGAAGTACCAGGTCGCCATCCTGCAACGCCCTTGAGGCATGTTAGCGACCTATGGATTGCGAGCCCTGCAAGTTGGTTAGTCCTGTCGTGCGGATGATAGCCCCTCCAGAGATCGCGCGTTTTCTAGGTAACGACATCACCGCCGTCAATCGACTAGCTAACGAACAGACCAGACCAGTCGCACAAGCCAACTGAAACGCAATGGCATCATCGCGACGATCGATTGGGATTGGTATCTTCCAGAGTGAACAACCGATGGTAGAGTCCCATGTAGAGCGGCAGGAGGTAGACGGTACCGCTACCCAGTTGGTGACCACCGCCTCCCTGATCGAATCGCCACGGGTCGGTATTCCAGTGAGCGAAACTCCGCTCGTCCACCGGCAGCACCTTTCCATCGATTCGATACCCTCTCCCCCCATCGTTGGGCCGATCCCAGTCGATCGACTGCTGAGGCGGCAACCGGACTAGATCGAGTCGATGGCTGTTGGTGTGGCGCCAGTCGCAACGGTCCAGCGGGAAATGGACCAGCGTATCGATCGCATCTTCCCGCCAATCTCCCCAAGGCATCAGCCGATTGGCAGGATCTCCAGCCGCAAACTCCTTGGCCACCGCCGCGTAGGCAAAGTGAAACAGCGGATTCCTCTCGGGCTGCTCCAGCATCCAGTACTGATGGAAGGCCGTCAGGTAGGCACTGCGAAGTACTGGATCTTCTGTGTACTTGATCAAGGAATAGAAGCTCATGAACGCCATCTCATCATCCGACTGATTCCCGGAACCGATCCCACGCTGCACCTTGGGAACCATGGCATTCATCGCATACGACTGCTCGCTGGAAAGCTTCTCTGCTACCTGGCGATACCGATCGTCCTGAAGCACATGCGCGGCAACCGCTAGGTACGAAAGCATGCTGGCTGAATTCAAACCTCGCTCGACCATCCAGCTGAAATCCTGATTGAGCGATCTGGGGTCGAAGTTGGCCCACCGCGTCGGCTTGCCGTCGTGGTCGACCAACGTGAAATGGTGTTCGATCAAATGATCCGTGAGCGCGCGGACCACCGACCGCACCTTCTCCTTTCGTTCGGGTGTATCGGCGACCAGATCATAATAGAGCCCGTAGAAAAAGTAGTGGCCATCGAGTTCATCCGAACTGGTATCCCCCTTCCAGTACCACTTGCCATCGGCCGATCGAGGCCAGCGCGGCTGGAGTGATTTCCAGAGCGGGTCGTTCTGCTGCACCTGTCGATCGCGCTGGTCTTGGCCTTCATTCGGATCGCGACCTCCGAAGGGAAGGACGGTGCGCGCCACATAACCTGCTGGGGGCGCTGGCTGACCGCCAACGGTGACCTGCTGGAGAAACTCCAGTGCACGCATCACGCGATCGGCTCGCTGGCGATGTTCGTCGCGCCCACTCCATCCATAGGCGAAGCACTGCGAGGCACCATACATTGAGGTCCAGAGGCCGTCGTTGTCATCGTCCTCCACAGTGACTTGACTGCGATCTCCCGGGTTGGCCAGATGGGCCGTCGCGACGTATCCGAATTCGGTCCGCTGGATCAGTCGGTCGATCTCATCTTGGTAATGATCGGCCTTATCGAGCAGATTCATCGGCCGCATGGCGATCGACCCCAGCCCCTGATCGGTCGCCAGATGGACAGTCCCTTCCCCATCGATCACGATCTGTTCGACTCGATCACCTGGTATCCAACGAAGTCCCTGACGATAGGCAAAAGTATTGTCTCTCGCGACGATCGCCCCGCGCGTGGTGCCAAACCAGACAGGTCCATTGGGTGCCGCAGCAGCGCAAAGGAATTCGTTCCAGGGAACTCCTTGGCGGCCCGATGCGAAGGTCCACTGGCCATCCTGCCGATGCGCGATGCCAGCCCGCGACCCGATCCAGAGATTTCCGGAGCGGTCGTAGACAACCGCTCCTAGGTGACGCCTTGCCCAATCGAGCCCTTGGTCGTCAATGGCCTCCACCACCACCCAAGGCTCTCCCTCCTTCTGCCGCTCCACCAGCCCCAGCTTCGGATCAATCCTCGCGGCTCGACCACTGCCTCTGGGGTCGACCACCATCGGATCGGTCGTTGCTTCTTGCGGCCATCTGGCTTGCGAGCGATTCCAAGTGCCATCGCGACTGGTCCAGTAGCCCGCTTGGCCGCGGGCATGGAGCACGCCCTGGGGATCCAGCCAAAGGGCCCCCGGTTCCATCGCCCCCAACGCGGGATGACCTGCTTCGTGATGGCGAGGAACTTCCTGGAGGAAAACACCAACCGATGGCGATTCGGAGGCGTTTGGCTGCTGGGTTAATGGAGGCTGAGCCTGCAACGGAGACGGCGAAAGAAGGGCACTGGCCAGCAACCAAATCCCACTAGTCGAAAAGCTTATTAGCCGATTGCGACGACGATTCATAAGCGTTGGCAGACCTTGTAGGCTTGAGAGAGGTAAGGGGAGAGGGACTCCAAGCGACTGTCGGCAAACCCAAAGCTTCCTCGAAGCGCTAGCCAGAAAAGTCGGGTAGATCAAGGATCAGGCCGAGGGTAGGCAGACCAGCGACCAGTCGGTTCGATACGAGGTGACACTGGCAGGACGACCAGATCGGATTCCCACCGCCATACCAGCAGATCGCCCCAAGCCGTTCCGGCGGCGACCGATCGATCGTCGAGGAAGCAGGCACTGGTCAATCGCGTCCCTTCGGGCGCTTCCAGAACCGCCAGTTCTTCGAAGATCGACCGCCTCTTCTTCTTCGCTTTCCCTTGATCGTCTTTCCCATCGTCTTCTTCGCGCGTCCCGATGCGCATCAAACGCAGGCGACTGGCTTCGGTCACCAGCAGGAGATCCTTGTTGCTGGCAAGTCGCATCAGGTGGCGATGCATCCCGTCGCGCCGTGCGTCGATCGACTCTCCATGATCGGCTGGCCAGCAGCGAAGCACCCCGGCATCATCGTAGGTACAAGGTCGCTTGCCCAGAAACGTTCCGCCTCCCACAGCTCGGTCATGCCGATCGTACGCGGCGATCCACTCCTTCTCCTGCCGATCCCAAGACTTGGCAGTGCGATCGCGCGAGGTACACAGCAGCCTCTTGCCATCCGGCGACCAAGTAACCGAAAGGATCGCGTCGGCGTGGGGTGTGGCATCCAATACAAGACTCCCATCCTCACATCGACGCACCTCCAAACGGCCATCGCGGTGCGCGATCGCCACTTCCTTGCCTTCGGGTGACAGGGCGATATCGGAGGGAACATCGTTGGCCAGAGCCAAGCGGCGCGGTGGAATTGTCTGGTCTGGATCGATCCGATAGACAAAGCCTCGCTCGCCAGGTGTACCACAGGCTACAAATACCGCTCCCGTCGCTGGGTCGACTGCGATTGCCGAAGTCTGCTGCCCCAGTTTGCCAACGCGCTGGACCAGCTTTCCATCTCTCGGGTCGATCGCCAGGATTTCGTGGTACCCGGCCAACCAGACTCGCCCGCGTTCGGCGTCGGAGGCGATCGCGGCCACTGGCAACGGCTGAGCGTAATGGTGCGGTGGTTCTGCCAAGTAAGGGGTATCTGGACATAGCTTCCATAGCGGTGTCGAAGCATCGATCTCCCACGGCGTACCAGCGACGATCCACTGCCGCAGCAGATCGATTTCCTCCTGGCTGCATCGCTCTCCTTCCGGCGGCATCTGCAGATCCGGGTCGGTGCTGGTCAATCGCTGAAGGATGGGGCTATCGTCAACCGACTGGCGCTCGACCACCGGTCCCAGTCCACCGCGGGATGCGATCAGACCGCCCATCGATTCGAGGTTCAATTCCCCCTCGGCCTTCCTAGCGTGGTGGCAGCTGACGCAGCGCCGCACCAACAACTGGGCCACCTGCGATGTCGGCGTCTTTGGGTCTTGCAGATCCTGGGATCGCAAGGTGGATGCCGAAAGCACCAGCCCAAGCATGGCGAGGAATTTCAGGAGGGAGTCGGTCATGAAGAAATCCGCCGCGGTGGTGTAGCGGTCTCGTGGTGGTCGTCGCCCGATCCAGCAGCATGCTTCACCGCTCATGCCAACAACTCACTCACCACCTTGCCGTGGATATCGGTCAAGCGAAAGTCGCGGCCTGCCCAGCGGTAGGTCAGTTTTTCATGATCGAATCCCATCAGGTGCAGCATCGTGGCATGCAGATCATGCACGTGGACTCGTTGATCGACCGCTTTGAATCCGAACTCGTCGGTCGCTCCGTAAGCCTGTCCCCCTTTGACGCCACCTCCTGCCATCCAAACGGTGAAGCCCCAGTGGTTGTGATCGCGGCCAGTCATGGTCCCCTGGTTGGCCCCTTCCTTGGGAAGCTCCACGGTGGGTGTTCTTCCAAACTCTCCACCCCACAGCACCAGCGTCTCGTCAAAAAGCCCCAAGCTCTTCAGGTCGCTAAGCAACGCAGAGATTGGCTGATCGGTCTCCCGAGCCAGTTGGCGATGGCCTTCTTCGATCTTGTCGTGATGGTCCCAAGGTTGTCCGGCGCCATGCCAGACCTGCACGCAGCGTACGCCGCGTTCGATCAGGCGGCGTGCGATCAGCAGTTGCCTAGCCTGCACCGAAGAGCCGTAGCGATCGAGCACATGCTGGGGTTCGCGGGATACATCAAACGCGTCGGCTGCTTCGCTTTGCATTCGGTAGGCCAGCTCCAGCGATTCAATCCGCGCCTCCAGCATCGCATCGGCCGGTCGCGTCTGTTGATGCTTCGCATTCCAGGCCTGTACCAGGTCCAGCAGATGCCGCTGTCGATCTGGCGACATCGATCGATTCACCGAGTTCTCGATCAGTTTGTCGACCGACTGGTGCTTGGTATCGACGTAGGTTCCTTGATAAATCCCAGGCAAAAAACCAGCCTGCCAGTTCTGAGATTCCTGAATCGGATAGCCCCCTGGACACATGGCGATGAAGGCCGGAAGGTTTTCGTTCTCGGTCCCCAGGCCATAGGTCATCCAGGAACCGAAACTGGGTCGCACCAATCGCGCCTCTCCTGTATTCATCAGCAGCAGGGAGGGTTCGTGGTTGGGGACATCCGCATGCATCGAACGGACGACGCAAAGATCATCCGCATGCATCGCCGTCTTCTCGAACAGTTCGCTAATCTCCAGCCCGCTCTGTCCATAGCGTCGAAAACGAAAGGGGCTTGGGTAGAGCGATCCTGTAGGCCGTTCGGTCCGCGGTGTTTCACCTGGCATCGGCTGGCCCGCGTACTTCAGAATCGAAGGCTTGGGGTCGAACGTATCGACGTGGGAGGGGCCGCCATTGCAGAAGATATGGATCAGGCGTTTGGCGCGCGCCGGATAGTGGGGAGCTTTGGGTGCCATTGGGGAGGCCCGCTGCGAACTGGCCTGTAGGCTATCGGCCAGCAGTCCTGGCAACGCCAGCGCGCCGACTCCCAATCCACAACGACTCAGCCATCCCCTACGATCGACCAGCTGTGCTTCCGGTTCGAATCGGTTCATTGGCGGGTTCCCTTGATCCTATGGTCTCGAGCCTTGGTGGCCAGGGTGCTGGGCGCCGACTCGTCTGTCAATCGATAAAACTAAATTCGTTGGTAGCCAGCAGCGCCTGGACCAGTAGACCCCATCGCTTGGCGTCGGTGCCGCCGGGTATCGCCAGAAACTGCCTTGCCTGCTCCACTTCCTCGACGCTGGCCGGTCGGCGGAGCACCGATCGGAAGACATCCTGGATTGGCTGGTCGCCCGCCTGCGGCGCTGCATCCCCTTGGGGGAGAACCGACTCCAGTGGCCACCGCGCTGCCAGACGCTCTCCCATCGACTTGGTCAACTGAATCACCATGGCGCTATTGAGCACAAAAAGTCCTTGTTGCGGAACGGTGGTCGCTGCACGCTGAGGGACATGCGTGTCTGGATTGGCGAAGTCAAAGGTGCGGAATAGCCCAGGTAGATTCTGTCGGTCGATCGATGCATAGAGCGTGCGGCGATTCGAAAAGGGCTCGCTGTGAATCGTCTGGCTTGGTCCGCCGACCGTGCGATCCAGTTCCTGGCATGCATCCAGCATCGAATCGCGAAGCGATTCAAAATCAAGCCGCTTGCGGTTGGCGCGCCAGATCGAACGGTTTTCCGGGTCGACTGCCGCCGCCTCCTCCCGCCAATCGCTCGACTGACGGTATGCGGCCGAGCTGACGATGGTGCGGACCAGCCACTGGATCGAATCTTCATGGCGATGCAGTTCCACCGCCAGTCGATCGAGCAGTGGTTGCTGGATCGGAGGATCGCAGCGCAGTCCAAAGTCGCTGGGTGTGTCGACCAAAGGACTCCCCATCAGCCAGCCCCAGACTCGGTTGACCAAGACTCGACGCGTCAGCGGATTGGCAGGGTCGAGAATCGCCTCCGCAAGGTCGATGCGGCCACTCCCTTGGTCTAGAGGACGAGGCTCCCCTTGGGAAAGCACGGCGATAAAGCGTCGCTGGATTGTCTCCCCATGCTGTCCTTGCTGCCCTCGCAAAAAGATGTAGCTGGGCCTCTGTTCGGCGCGATCCACCAGCCGCATCGGGGATGGATCACCTCCCGGCTCCTCGCTGTTGGTGAAAACCCCATGCAGCGAATAATACTCCGCCATCGAAACCGGATCGAATTTGTGGTCATGGCAACGGGCACATCCCACAGTGGTCGCCAGTAGTCCACGGGTGACCACATCGATTCGATCGTCGGCGATGTCGTTGGGATTGTTCAGAAAGCGGCGTCCCAGAGTCAGCATCCCCATCGCATCCAGATGCCCCATCTGGTTCTGAGGATCCAGCCGATCGGCTGCCAGTTGATACCGAACGAACTGGTCGTAAGAAAGATCCTGCCGAAACGATCGAATCAGCCAGTCGCGGTATCGATAGGCATGAGGGTAGGCGCGATCTTCGTTGAAGACATAGCCCTTGGTGTCGGCGTATCGCACCACATCCATCCAACGTCGCGCCATCCGCTCGCCGAAGTGGGGCGACTGAAGATAGCGATCCACCAAACGCAAATAGGCATCCTCACTTGGGTCTGCCAAAAACGCTTCCAGCTCCTCAGAAGTTGGCGGAAGCCCAAGAAGATCGAACGAAAGTCTGCGGACTAGGATGGCCGGGGCAGCCGGTGGATTGGGAGTCAAGCCGCGCGTCTGCAGCAGCGTCAGCCAATCTCCATCGATCGGTTGCTCCATCGAACTGCCCGCATGGCCGGGAGGAGTCACCGGCTTGGCAGCAGGGGGTAGATAAGCCCAATGCTCTTTGGCGCGATCGGCCCTTGTCTTCGGCCTCGCAGCGTACGCCTCGGCACTCTCCTCACGCGGATCGGGCATCCCCAATTCCACCCACCTGGCGATCGCTGCGATCGCCTCCTCGGGCAACTTGCCATCGGGTGGCATCTGAAACGCTGGATCGCCATACTGCACCGCTCGCAGCAGACGACTCTCCGCTGGACTACCCACCTTCAGCGTGCCATGCACCCCGCCTCGCTCGATCGCCTGGCGACTGTCCAGCAGCAGTCCACCTTCGGCCGCTCCGGATTCGATCGAGTGACAGCCGTAGCATCGTTCGACAAGAATTGGACGAATCGATGACTCAAAAAAGTCTTCCCCAGCACGGTCAGCTTCCTTCTGATTGGCTGGAACCTCCTGCGCCCAGAGGGAAACTTGCTGAAAGCTCCAGATCCACCCCAAGGCCATGGCGATCCTAAATCGCCGACCGGAAGTGGTTCGATGCGTTGCGAGGCTAGCCATGGAGGTGGGTGTTTCCGATATCGGTTGGTTGGGGTCCTTCTGGGCAACCCGCAAAAGCGGCCCAAACTTCTCGGCAAATGCCCAAACTGCTCGAGGGCCCAAACTGATGGAAGGGAAAGGGGGCTTGATTTTCAGGTGGGAGTGCAGCCGAACCGAAAGCGCTACGACTGACTCTATTTATAATCGCACGAAGACGACTTCCGAACAACTCCCGCCTTTTCCAGCACGAAAGGTCTGGACTCCGTACCGGCTACCTGCACACGCCAAGAAATTGCAGTCCGTTGTCATCGGATCAGCCCCGCCAACGAAAAGCTGTCCCAATCAACTCCAGCTTCCTCGTCGACCAGAATTCCACTCGATGCTTCCTTCCTTTTTTCGCATTCCGATTTTTCCACCATGGCAAAACTTTACTTCTACTATTCGTCGATGAATGCCGGCAAGTCGACGATGCTCCTGCAGTCCAGCTACAACTACCAAGAGCGGGGCATGGAGACGATGATTCTGGTCCCGGACCTCGATCGACGCTTCGGCGAGGGAATCGTCGGGTCGCGAATCGGACTGAAGGCGAAGGCCCACGTTTTTCTGCCTCAGGATGATCTGCAGGGGATCGTGCAAAAGCAATTGGCGAGGCAACCAGTCGATTGCGTCTTGGTCGATGAAGCCCAGTTTCTGACGCGTCAGCAGGTGCGGCAGCTCAGCGATCTGTGCGACTTTGAAGGAATCCCGGTGCTGGCCTATGGCCTGCGGACCGACTTCCAAGGGGAGCTCTTCGAGGGGAGTCGATATCTCCTGGCGTGGGCCGATGCCATGATGGAAGTCAAAACCATCTGCCACTGCGGCCGCAAGGCCACGTTTGTCCTGCGCATCGATCCAGATGGAATCGCTGTCCGCGATGGCCAGCAGGTGGAGATCGGCGGCAACGACCGCTATGTCTCTGTCTGTCGCCGTCATTTTAAGGAGGGCAAGCCCCACGGATCCCGCAGCGGCATGTCCTGAATCGCTCTGGGCAACTCCAATCCTATCGGGTCGGTGCGGGTCGGTGGAAGATCGGCCGAAGGGAAACGATCAGAGCATCGGGACGGGGAGCAGGAAGGCGTGCTGCAGAAAGAGCACCAATCCTCCTTCCCACGAGGCAAGAGTCGCCAAATAGAGGAAGCCCAAGTAGAGCAAACCGCTGGCCAGCGGCAATAGTTTAGCGCTCCAACGCAGCCACCAAGCGGCTTTTGTCTGGCGTTGATGAGCCCGCCGCATCGCCCATCCGGCGACCAGCCTAGAAGGAATCGCAAGCACGATGAAAAACAGGCAGAGCATCCACATCAACTCGCGTGGCGGGCTTTCGATTCGCAGCAGGTAGAGCGGAATGGCAAGCAGGAGAGTCAGAGTCGTCGCCAAGCCAAAGCTCCAAGGGGCGCGGCTTGCCAGTTGCCGGATCGCACGTCGATCCCGAAGACTGCGCCAATGATCGCTTTCGGCCAAAGCTACCTGCAGGAAGGGGAGAACCATCAGGGTCCGCAGCATCCAAAGCGACCCGACCAGCCCGATCAACCCTAGGAATGGCTGGTTGTTGGCGTTCATCCCGATCACCATCAGCAGGGCAGGAAAGAGGAGACTGGCAAGGCCCCCCAAAGCAGCCCGGGCACCAAGCCACCAGAGGTGTGGGAAATTCAGCAGCCTCAGTCCGTCCCACCAGCGCGACTCCGCTTCACGCCAGATCTTTGGTCGCCAGACCTCTTGGACGAAACGGATCGGAGCGGGCCAGAGGAAATCGCGCAGCCTGCCTCCACGGAGCAACGCCCACATCACCCAAACCAGCCACAGCACCCCAACCCACCGCGCGGCATTTTCCCAACGGCCGACAATCGCATCCTGGGGAGCGATGAGGGCCAGCGATCGGGCATAATCCTGCACCCACAGCACCGGCAGGAAACTGAGCGCCACGGCGGCCGTTCCCATCAGGATGCGGCGCGCCAAGGCTCGGCCTGGCAGGCAGTTACTTGCCGGTTGTCCGTTGGCGACTCGCCGCGCAATTTCCAAGAGATACCCAAGCGATGCGAATTGAACGACAGGAATGGCCGCTACCACCGACAGCAGCACCACCAAGGCGGCGAAATCGAAGCTGCGGCCTGGGAGCCGAATCAGCCAGCCCAGCCAGGCGCGGGGATCGTACCAACGGCGGCCAGTCGCGGGAGTCGTGGCATCTGGTGCGGCCGCTGGATGATCGAACAACGAGTTTGCCGATGCAGAGCTTGCCGGTGCAGCCCCCGCGATCCCTTCCATCGGTGTTGCATCCAACACGTTCCTGGCCACCCAAGATCCCCCAGATCTTTGCCCTACAACTTCCGTCCTATGGCTCCATCCATCTCACCATCTTCGACCTACCAAGAAAAAGACCTTCGAGTAAACGGGGGAACGATTCGATCGATCCCCCAAAGCCTGCTGGAACCCGACACCTGCTGGAAATCCTTTTGCAGAAGAGTTTCGTTTGAGCATACCATGGGTTGGAATGCTTTTTGTTGTTTTTGCATTTCGTCACGCTGTTTGCAGCCGATGGTGAAAAAGAGCTGAGTTCGGCGGGAGATCGCTAAGGAGAAAGTGGAATCGTGCAGGATCCAACCTTCGCGCCGGTCAAAACACCGCTTCGCAGGCGACTGTTTCGACTTGCGCTGGGGTTGACCCTGGCCCTGCTGCTGATCGGGATGCTGCAACCGGTCCAGCCGGTCCGCGATCAGTTGAAGGCAGCCGCATCGGGAAAGAGCTCCCCCGCCTCCATGACGCCAAAGTCTCCCGCGGCATACGCTATCGATCATTCGATCGACCAGGCCATCCAGGCCCAGGGGCTTCATCGCTGTCCGCCAGCGGATGCATGGACCATTTGCAGGCGGCTGAATTTGGCATTGGTCGGATCCGGACTGTCGCTGGAGGAGATGCGATGGCTGGAAGCCTATCAGGGGGAAGATCTGGTCGGTGCATGGACCAAAAGGCTGCTGGCCGATCCTCGCTGCAGCGATTATTTGGCTGAGCGGTTGGCGAGAGCCTATGTCGGTACGGCGAAAGGTCCCTTCATCCTCTACCGCCGCCGAAAGTTCGTGCTGTGGCTGGCGCAGCGACTGCGGGAAGAGGCTCCTTACGATCAGCTGGTCCGTCAACTGATCGCCTCGGAGGGGCTTTGGACCGATCAGCCACAGGTCAACTTCCTGACGGCGACGATGGATGAAGCGGACAACGGCCGAGCCGATCCCAATCGACTGGCGGGCCGAACATCGCGAGCCTTCCTCGGCATGCGGCTGGACTGCCTGCAATGCCATGACGATTTTCTGGGCAACTCGTTCCTCGGCGACCACGGCTCGCCTCAACCGGGAACCCAGCAGCACTTTCACGGACTGGCGGCGTTCTTTGCAGGGGCTCGCGTCGCATCAAATCCCTTTTCGGGACTTCGCGATGATCAGGCCGAGCATCGTTACCAGCGCCCGGGAGAAGCCGATCCGGTAGCGATTTCGATGCAGGTACCCTATGGAGCCTCCTGGCTTCCCGAAGAAGGGAAACCCCGCATTCGACTCGCTGCTTGGGTAACCCATCCCGAGAACCGCATGTTCGCGCGGTCGGCCGTCAACCGCTTCTGGGCGATCCTCTTCGGCAAACCCTGGATTGAACCGGTCGACGATCTGCCATTGCATGGTCCATATCCGGAGGCTTTCGAACTGTTGGTCGATCAATTCATCCAGAGCGGTTATTCCTGGAAGTATCTAGTGCGCCTGATCAGCTCCCTGGATGCTTTCCGACGCGACAGTCGCAGCGAAGCGGGACAAGTTCTGGAAGAGCACGAGCGGCTGATGGCGGCCTTTCCACTGTCACCTCTTCGGCCCGAACAGATCGCGCAATCGATCCATCAGGCGGCGCGGGTATCGACCATCGATCAGGACAGCTCCATCCTGTGGAGGCTGGAGCAGTTTTTTGTGGTCAATGATTTTCTGAAAGAGTATGGCGATCTTGGGGAATTGGAACTGGAGGGAATGTCGGAAACGATCCCTCAGCGACTGATGGTGATGAATGGCAAGTTGGTCGATGAGCGGGTGCGAGGCAATCCAGTGGTCAACGCCACCAGTCGCATGGCTCTGGCACCGACGCCGCAGGCGATCGAGTCGCTGTATTTGGCAGCGCTCAACCGCAAGCCCACCCAAAGTGAAATCGATTATTTCACCCCCTGGTTTGACTCGGGCAATCCGATCGATGCCACTGGGGATGTCCTGTGGGCACTGGTCAACAGCACCGAGTTTCTGTGGAACCACTGATCGATCGATGGAAAGCTTGTCCGATGGAGCCCACAGGATGAATCGAAAAGAGAGCATGATCGATCCAGCAAGTCTGGGGTGTGCAGGCTATCAACGTTTTCGCTCGCGCCGTCACTGGATGGCCCAATCGGCAACCGCCCTTTCCGCAGCTTCCAGCAGCGCATGGTCTCCTCTGGTCCAACGCCTGGCAGCAGAGTCTCCTCACCCCAATCGCTCTGCCCCCGCCACCAACATGATCCTGCTTTGGATGCAAGGTGGTCCCAGCCAGATGGAGACCTTCGACCCACACCCTGAAGGTGATGGTGGCGAACAGGTGGGAACGATCGAGACCGAAATTCCCAACATCGCCATCAGCTCATGGTTGCCGGAGTCGGCCAAGCAACTGGGACTGGGAACGCTGGTCCGCTCGATGGTCAGCAAAGAGGGAGATCACGAGCGAGCGACCTACAACATGCGCACGGGATGGCGACCGGATCCGACGGTGGTTCATCCATCGATCGGCAGTTTGGTCTGCCACCTTCTTGGCAGTACCACCACCATCCCCGCGCACGTTTCCATACTGCCCGGCGAATGGCCATCGCGAGGAGGTGCTCTGGGAGCCGCGCTGGATGCTTTTCAAATCGGAGACCCCCGCAATCCGCTTCCAAACCTGCGCGCTCCGACGGGAGATGCACGTCAGCAGCGCCGCCTAGCGGCTCTTTCCGACCTTCTCGAACCGCAGTTTGAAGAGGGCAGACTGGCCGATCTGGATCGCGTACGGACGCAGCATCGCAGCAGCATGGAGCGAGCTCAGGAGATGATGCGGAGCGATCAGTTGGAGGCGTTTGAGCTAGCCAAGGAGCCAGAGGAGATCGTTCAGCAGTTTGGCGATCAACCCTTCGGTCGCGGTTGCCTAGCCGCGGTGCGATTGATCGAAGCCGGAGTGCGATGCGTCGAGGTGGAACTGTCGGGCTGGGACAGCCATATCAACAACATGGATTTGCAGAAGGGTCAATGCCAGGTTTTAGATCGCGCCTTAGCGGCCACCTTGCACGAACTGGAGCGACGCGGTCTTCTCAACCACACCCTCCTGGTCTGCTCAGGAGAATTCGGCCGAACGCCTCAACTGAATCCCGCCGGAGGACGCGATCACTGGCCGGTTGGATTCAGCAGCTTCGTTGCCGGTGCTGGGATCGCCGCAAGGAATGCGATCGGAGCCACCTCTGCGAAACCGAGGATGGAGCCGGAGAAGAGGATGGAAAATGTCGATCGCCCCGTCACGGTGGAAGATCTCCACGCCACCCTGCTGACCTGCTTCGGCATCGATGCCAAGGAGGACTGGAAGACCCCGGTCGGTCGACCGTTGGCGTGGAGTCAGGGGAGGGTGGTCGAGGCGATGCTGGACCGCAGCCGATTCTAGAACTGCGTTCGGCAGCTAAAGAAAAAAGCCCTCGCCCGGCGACCAAGGCATGGGGGGGAAGGTCGCCGAGCGAAGGCGGGCTATGGCGAAGCCCATCAGTTGCGTGAAAGACTTGGGATCGATCAATTCGCGGAATCGTCGCCAGCATCCTGCAGCATCGACAGATCGACCCCATCGACGTAACTTGCCAGCGAGCGGGATCGTGCCGGGTTCTGCAGTTTCCGCACTGCCTTGCTTTCGATCTGCCGCACTCGTTCGCGAGTCACCGAGAAGATTTTTCCAACCTCCTCCAGGGTGTAGGCATAACCATCCGCAAGCCCATAGCGCAGCTTGAGAATCTCCCTTTCCCGATGATTGAGCGTCTGCATCGCATGCTGGATCTGGACCTTCAGCGACTCTTGATTCGCTTCATAGAGCGGATCGTCATCGCGGTAGTCCTCAAGGAATTCACCGAAGTAGCTGTCGTCGTGCTCCCCGACCGGCTGATCGAGTGAAAGGGGCTGGCGAGCCATTTTGAGGATGGTTCGCGTGTCATCGATCGACATCTTGGCGCGCTGCGCCGTTTCTTCCAGCGACGGTTCCCGTCCCAGCTCCTGCACCAAATCTCGCGTCACCTGCCGCACTCGGCTCATCGTATCGATCATGTGGACCGGAACCCGGATCGTGCGACTCTGGTCCGCGATCGCTCGCGTGATCGCCTGACGGATCCACCAAGTAGCGTAGGTGGAGAACTTGAAGCCCCTGGCGTGCTCGAACTTGTCGACCGCCCGCATCAATCCCGTATTTCCTTCCTGGATTAGATCGAGAAAGCTGAGCCCACGATTGCGGTACTTTTTGGCGATCGAGACGACCAGACGCAAATTGCCTGCGGAAAGGTCTCGCTTGGCATGCTCAAACTGCTTTCGATACTCGATCACCTTCATCACCCGGCGGTGCAGGGTCTTTGGACTTTCAAAGGTGATCCTCATCAAATGATTCAGCTCACTGCGCATCTGACGGACCTGATCGCTAGAACGCTTCCCCTGAGCTCGGGCGTGGTCGATCCGCTCCTTGAGCAGTTGCATCCGCTGACTGATGGTCATCAACTTGTCAAACAGTGGTTCGATTCGATTGGTGCGAAGATTCATCTCCTCCACCAGTCGACATGCCTTGCTGCGGCGCCGCACCAGATCACGCCATGCCAGTTTCCGGACCTTCTTGGGCTGGCGCCGATCTATCGCTCGAAGGAAATCGCGATGATTTCTCACCAGCAGAGCGCGAAGGGTCTTGATGTTAGGACCGATCCGCTGCATCGTCGCCTTCTTCTCGGCGGCATTGGTGACGCTGACTTCGATCGTCCGGTCCAGACGCAACTTGCCGTCTCGAACTTGCTCCAGCAGTTTGGTCGCCCCCTGCAAAATGAAGTCGGTCGACAGCATCCAGTAGCGATACCGAAAACGGGCTCGGTCGATTTTCTTGGCCGAATCGAGTTCTTCCTGGCGATTGAGCAAAGGGATTTGGCCCATCTGCATCAGATAGGTGCGAACCGGGTCATCCGTCCCCTCCAGTTCCTCCTCCTCAAAAATCCCTTCCTCTTCCTCGTCGTTCCAGAGCGCCTCTTCGGCGGCTTCCTCTTCTTCTTCCTCTTCATAACGCACAGGTCGACGACGCCCCAGCGTTCCTTCTCGACTTTCCCCTTCCAGCTCCAGATCAAACGGCGTCTCTTCCAGATCCATGTCCATTGCACGGCCGTTGTTTACGCGTCGCGATGCCTTCATCAAAACGATCTTTCTGCGAAGGGGCAGGGGCGGGGAATCGACGAAGAACCGCCTAGGCGGCTTCGTCTGCCATGCACGGGAATGCAGAAAATGTGCCGCTTGAGGAATTTGTGACGCGCACAAAAGATTTCCGGCCTGCCGGCAGGCCCAAAACGACCGACCATGACGGTTGAAACGATTGCCGTGGTGTAGCCCCTCCTTCGAAGCTTCGGGGCATGACCAGCCGGCTACCACTTGGCGGTCCACCAGATCACCCAGGCATTCGATGCCTGTCGCCTTTTCGCAGCGCCGCGCAGCAGGCGCGTTGCCCAAGAGCGACACCTTTCACGCGATCGGATCGCACCGTGCCCGCTGGAAGAGTTCGGCGACTTATCAGCCGGTCGGCGGCATAGGTGCGGGATACTTCTGCCGATTCCGCTCCATCTTCGACTCCAGGGCCGCTGCCAGATCGACCTCCAGAACCGTTGCCAGCGACAGCAGGTAGGCCAGCACATCGGCCATTTCCTGCGCGATCGGGGCATCCAGCGGTTGCCCTCGTAGGGCCAGCGACTCCTGGGCAGTCAACCACTGGAAATGCTCCATCAACTCGGCTGTCTCAATGGCGATTGAGGAAGCGAGGTTTTTTGGGGTATGGAATCGTTCCCAATCACGTTCCCGAACGAACTGTGCCACCAGGTTGCGAAGCTGAAGAATCGTCGTCTCCCGTTCGTTCATCGCTTGTCCTTTGAATCGTTTCGCCCAATCGTGCAGCCTAGGTCTTGCAACGCCACCAGCCCCCATGCGCTCACGCTCGATCCATCACGGCTCGCGGTGGTCGGTAGCTCCAGCCACTTTCCCATTCTTGACAAATCGGGACAATAAAGGGCTGTCCCCGAGTGCAAAAAGAAGATCGAAGCCCCCGAAGGGTGGGTCCTGGGCTGCGGCCCAGCGCACCGGGATGAATTCACCTTATTTTTCCTATCAAGGAGTCTCTCATGGCTGTTTTGGTTCAAAAGCCCGCTCCCGAATTCAAAGCTCAGTCGGTAATGCCCGATGGAACCTTCAAGGAATTGTCCCTGGGGCAGTACCGAGGCAAGTACGTCCTCCTTTTCTTCTACCCGCTTGATTTCACCTTCGTCTGCCCCACCGAAATCATCGCTTTTTCCGATCGGGAATCGGAATTCCAGGCGCTCAACACCCAGATCATCGGCGTCAGCGTCGACAGTCACTACTCGCACTTGGCGTGGCGGAACACGCCGCGAACCGAGGGTGGTATCGGCCATGTCACCTATCCCCTGGTGGCTGACCTCAGCAAGCAGATCGCGCGGGATTATGACTGCCTGGTCGGCGAGGCGGTAGCGCTGCGAGGTCTCTTCTTGATCGACAAGGATGGCGTCGTCCGTCACCAGGTGATCAACGACTTGCCTCTGGGACGTAGTGTCGATGAAGCGCTACGCATGGTTCAGGCTCTGCAGTACTTCGAAAAGAACGGCGAGGTTTGTCCAGCAGACTGGAAGCAGGGCAAAAACACGATCAAGCCGACCGTGTCAGGCAGCAAGGAATTCTTCAACAAAGAATACAAGTCCTAAGCACTGCGACGCAGCCTAACGATCGATGTTCGGCGGCAATCGCTCCTTCGTCGTTCATCTGCTTTCAGCCTCTTCTTCGGAAGAGGCTTTTTTATGGCAGCGACTTAAGCCTTCCGATCATGCATCCGGACGCTTGCGGTACTTGGCGATCACTCCCCGCAACTCCCCGACCGTAATCGTGCCGCGCCACGCCTCCCGGACAATCCCCTCGGGATCGATCACAAAGGTCGATGGATAAGCAAACCCACCGCTGCCCAGCCGATTGGCCAGCTGGACGCGAGTGAATGCCGTCGGATCGCAGTAGATGGGAAATCGATTGCCGATCTGGCTTTCCTGGAAGAACTGCTCGGTCGCCGAACGCAATTCTTTCAAATCTTTTTCCACGCCGGGCGAGCAGGAAACGTTGAGAAACAAAACATCCGAGTCATCGAGATAATCTTCCATGCACCGACTGACTTCGGGATACTCCATGCGGCACGGGGGACACCAAGTTCCCCAGAAATGCAGGATCACCAGTTTCCCCTGGAGCGAGGCTGGATCGAGCCTGCTGCCTTCAGAGATCGACCCGTTGGCAATCAGAGCCTTGAGGTCATAATCCTGAAAATGGCTCCCCAGGATCGTCGCTCGATCCCGCCCCAGCCAGACCAGAAAAAGAACACCAAACAGCATCGGAATCGCAAAACCCAGCAGAGGTCCCAGCGAACGCAGCTTCCGCGATCCACTCGGCTCCCGCCAACCGTCGGGAGAAGGCTCTTGTGTCTGCTTCGAAATTCCTGCTGCAGTCGTTTCGCCGGTTTCCACGATTGTCTCTACCTGTTACTGCCTGCGAAGAAAGATTCGACCAACATGAGCCATCCATCCGAATCATCCTATCCTCATTCAAGCTGTTGGGAAGTCGAGCAGAAGTATGCGGTCGACGGTGCCGAGGGGTGGATGGAGCGGCTGAGGAGACTGGATGCGACAGAACTGGCGGTGCAAAGGCAGGTCGATACCTATTGGCGCCATCCCTGCCGGGACTTCCGCGCGACAGATGAGGCCTTTCGCATACGCGCGATCGATCAAGAGGCCGTCGTCACCTATAAGGGAGCTCGTTTGCCTGGAGGGATGAAGACCAGGCCGGAGGTGGAACTTCCGCTGGCACCAGGCACGGTCGAGGGATGGCAGATGATCCTCGAGTCACTTGGCTTCGAGGTTGCTAGGCAAGTCAGCAAGACCCGACGCACATGGCAGGTGGTGCATCAAAGCCAGACCTTCACGCTGGCGCGGGACCAGGTTGACCAGCTCGGCTGCTTTGTGGAGATCGAACTGTTGGTTCATTCGCTGGAAGACCGCCCACTGGCCGAACAGCAGATCGCTTCCCTGGCCAGCTTGCTAGGTCTGGATCAACCGGTCACCCGCAGCTATCTGGGGATGCTGCTGGATCGCGATGCCCAAACGGATCGCTCATTCAAGTAGGTCTTTTGGTTGAGACCTTCGGACAATTCCGTGGGTCAGTGGGTCGCGTGCCTCCCACTTGCACACAACGGTGCCATGCCGGAATCACAGCCCAGTTTTAGCGGAGCGGCGCACGCTGTCTGGTTCTCTTGTGACAGCAGACGCACAGAAGGGCTTGCAGCCTTCCGCTTACGGATTTGGAAGAGGACACACCTAATCACCCTCGCACAGGGAGAGTGAGTCCATCTCGCGCTGGCCTTGAAGGCTTGCATCCGTAGCCCTTGCCCATGAAACCTCATCGCTCCCACCGGGCTTGGCCGGGCGGAGACGCCTGTCGGTATACGCGCGCCGTGCTATGACCTTCCATGGGCGACTTTCATTGGATGTGGTGCACCCACACGAATCCCAGAGGTCCTTTTGTTGTCGCCTTCTTATGCTTCCGGCGGCAGTAGATCCTTTGCGTTCTTGTCGGCAGGCCGATGCTGGAGATAGGCGACGACCACTCCTGCCACCGCCCCCAGCAAGTGACCTTCCCAGGAGACGTGCGACCGAAGGGAGGGGATCATCCCAAAGAGCAGGGTGCCCCCATAGAGAAACAGCACCAGCAGGCTGACCGCCATCAGCAGCATCTTGCGTTCTAGAAACCCCGAGACGATCAGGTAGGAGATCAAACCGTAGACCAGAAGGCTAGCGCCGATATGAGTCGAGGGTCGTCCAAAGAGCCACAGAAGAACTCCCCCCAGCAATGCGATGGCCACCGCCGTCACTTCACCATGGGAACGCGATCCGGCCAAGAGCACCAGCAACACGGCCAGTGGGATCGTGTTGCTGATCAGATGCAAGATTCCCTGGTGCAGAAAAGGGGAAAGCAAAATCCCAGGTAGCCCACCGATCGTCCTTGGGGTGATGCCCCAGCCATTGAAGCTGCCTGGCAGCAGCAAGTCGACTAGCCAGACACCCCAAAGGCAGGCGATGAACCCAAGGATGACGGAGATTTCTTTTTTCAGGGGAGTGTTCGACATGGTCCTCGGCATCGGTGGTAGATGTCCGGTCGGTCCTTGGCGATCCATGGAAGATCGAAGCGACCGATCGAGCCTTCCAAACAGTTGGTTCCGAACGATTTTCTGAGTGTATCAAGCCAAGCACCAAGTGGGGACCAATCCTGCGAGAAATCGTCCGTCTCGGCTTCTGCCAACCCCTTTCCGGTTGAAAGCTAGCGCCGGATTGTGGCCACCCCCACCCCGTGGGCTCGATCGCCAACAGGGACCGCATCGATTTGGCGGGGCCCGAATGCTGCGGCCATCGACGCGTTGGCTAGAATGGCAGTGCTTGGGGAAGCTGTCACCGTGCCGAGCGATCTGGAGTCGAGTCGGGAGACGCAACCGGAAACGGGCTTCCTGATCCAAAAGTGGCAGGTTCGCCAGCGGCGATGGGGATGGCGACCTGGCGTTCCATGACAGCACGACTCACGAATCTGGCAGAGAAGCGATGAAGCAGCATTTGCGCAGCGTCTGCGCGCTCGATTGCCCGGACACTTGCTCGCTGAAAATCACCGTCGATCAGGGGAAAGTGGTCGATCTTCAGGGGGATCCCGAGCATCCCATGACGCGAGGCTTCGCCTGCGTGAAGACGGCGCGCTATCCGGAACGTCAGGAGCATCCAGACCGCCTGCTGGTACCGATGCGGCGAGCGGGTCGCAAGGGAGAGGGGCGTTTCGTTCCCGCCACCTGGGAAGAAGCGCTCGATGCAATCGCCGATCGGACCAGGCAGATCCTCGACTGCCATGGTGGCCAGTCGATTCTTCCCTACCATTACGCGGGCACGATGGGTTTGCTGGAGGGATCCTATCCACTCGCCCTGTTTCGCGGGATCGGCGCCCTGGAACTCGATCAGACGATCTGCGCATCGACGGGGGGAGCCGCCTGGGAAGCCAATTACGGCCCGGCCAAGGTTGGTCCGCCGCCGGAGGATCTGGTCGAGGCGCGATGCATCATCCTATGGGGGATTCACCTGCTTCGCAGCAACTCCCATCTGGCGCCGATCCTCAAAGAAGCGCGCCGGCGCGGCGCTCAAATACTCCACATCGATCCCTATCGGAACGAAACCAGTCGATTTGCCGATGAGCATTGGTCGGTGCGGGTAGGGACCGATGCTGCCCTGGCGCTCGGTTGGGCCAATGCCCTGATCGAACAAGGACTGGTCGACCATACGTACATCGATCGCTTCGCGGAAGGCTGGGAGGAATACCGCGAAGCCTGCCGCGCCTGGCCGCTGGAACGAACCGCCCGCTACTGCAATGTCCCGATCGATTCCCTTCAGCGCTGGATCGAACTCTACGGAAAATCTACCTGCAGTTTCATCAAGGTCGGCTATGGCATGACGCGCAACGAAGGGGGTGGCAATGCGCTGCGGGCAATCACCCTGCTGCCGGCGATCACCGGCGCCTGGAAGAAGCGGGGCGGCGGTGCCGTGCTGTCGACCAGTGGCGCCTTTGCGCTCGACCGCCACCAAGCCACTGGCCTCCATCTGCGTCGCCCTCAAGTGCGGCACGTCAACATGAATTGCCTGGCCAGTGAATTGCTGGCCGATCCGGTGACCATCCGCGGGCTTTTCATCTTCAACAGCAATCCCGCTGCCGTCGCGCCCGATTCCTCGCGTGTCCGGCAGGGACTGAGTCGCGAGGACCTCTTCACGGTGGTGCTGGAGCATTTCCAAACCGACTCGGCCGACTACGCCGACTGGCTGCTTCCAGCGACCACCTTCCTCGAACATCCCGACCTCTACACGTCCTACGGACACTACTATCTGCAATGGGCCGATCCGGTGGTCCCAGCGCGTGGCCAAGCCCGCCCCAACAGCTGGTTCTTTCAGCAGTTGGCGCGGCGTCTTGGGCTGACCGATCCGGTTTTCTCCTGGACTCCCAGGCAGATCGCCGAAAGCTTCCTAACCAGCGATCACCCGTTTCTCCAGGGGATCACCCTGGAGCGGCTGGAGCGGGAGGGAAGCGTCCGGTTGAATCTGCCCGATCCCTATCTGCCCTACGCCGAAGGAAGCCACCACCCCAACCGGAAGATCCGCTTCGCTCCACCGCCAAAGCAACTCGATTTCGAGGTCCAGCCGGACGCCACCTACCCGCTGCGATTGATTTCGCCACCGGGAGACTTTCTGGTCAATACGACGATGGGCAACGTCGAGAGCATTCTCCGCATGGCTGGCGGCCAACCGCGCGTCCTGCTCCATCCCGACGACGCTCGACCGTTGGGGGTGGAGCATCTGCAGATGGTCGAGATTCGATCGCCGCATGGAACCATTCTTCGGCAGGCGCTAGTCCAGCCGGAAGGTCAGCCCGGAACCTTGATCGCGCTGGGGCAGTGGTGGCCGAAACTGGCGCCGGACCGAAAGAGCCTGAACGATCTGACCAGTGAGCGACTGACGGACCTGGGTGGAGGCAGCACCTTTGGAAATCCTGTCGTTTCGGTCCGGCCGGCGACAGACGCTATGATGAAGCGTTTGCAGATGGCGGCAGGGAGCCCTACGGTTGCCCAGCAGTCCCAGGATTCTGGCGACTGATCTGGGCTGCAGTCTCCTCAAAGCCGCTCGTTTCTTTTGTCCATCAAGCAGGAAGCCCATCGATGTATCGAAGATACCTTGCTCCCCTTCAGGCCAGCGCGATGCCGGCCATCGCATCGGCAGTGATCGGTTGGATCCTGGCCGAAGGATTGCCGGCCCAACAGCCCTCCCTATCCGATTCCCCTTCCACCCGCTCCACCCCTCGATGGATCACCACTGTGCGCGACAACCCCTTCCTCAAACCTAGTGCACTGCCGCTGGAAACCCCCGATTTCGCCAACGTCCTTCCTGAAGATTATCTGCCGGCCTTTGAAGCGGGGATGGCAGAGCAGCTGGAACAGATGGAGGCGATCGCCAACGATCCGGCCGAGCCGACGATGGACAACACGCTGGTGGCGATGGAGAAATCGGGGGAAATCCTCAAGCGGGTCGCCGCCGTCTTCTTCAATCTCACCTCATCGAACACCGATCCCAAACTGCAGGAGATCGAGGAACAGATCGCGCCACGTCTGGCCGCTCATTCCGACAACATCCTGCTAAATCGCAAGCTGTTCGATCGCGTTCGCAAGCTGTGGGAAGCGCGCGAAGAGCTCGACCTAGCCGAGGAGCCATCCAGGCTTCTGAAGGAGCAGTACGAAGCGTTCGTGCGCGCCGGGGCGCCGCTGGATGAAGCGGCCCAGAAGAAGATCCGGGCGATCAACGAGGAGCTCTCGTCGCTGGCCACCGAGTTTCAGAACAAACTGCTGGCACTCACCAAAGAGCGTTCAGTGGTTGTCGACAGCCTGGACGAGCTGCAGGGGCTTGGGGAAGGTGAGATCGCTGCAGCGAAAGCGGCTGCCCAGGAACGGGGTCTGCAGGATAAGTACTTGCTGGCGATCACCAACACCACCCGGCAACCGGCCCTGATCTCCCTGAAGAATCGAGCCTTGCGGCAGCGCGTCTGGGAAGCCTCTGCCCGACGCGGGATGGGGGAACAGGGAGGGATCGATACCCGGCCCCTGGTGCTCAAGATGGCGGCCTTGCGGGCGCAGCGCGCCCAGCTGCTTGGCTATCCCAGCCATGCCGCCTACGCGCTGGAAAATCAGATGGCCAAGAAGCCCGAAGCCGCCTTCCAGATGCTCCAAGATTTGGTGCCACAGGTGGTTGCCAAGACAAAGCAGGAGGCTTCCGAGATCGAAGCAGTGATGCGTGAGGAAGGGGCCAACCACCCTCTGATGCCCTGGGACTGGGAGCACTATGCGGAAAAGGTCCGGCAGAAAAAGTACCAAGTCGACGACAACCAGTTGAAGGCCTACTTCGAACTGGATCGCGTATTGATCGATGGCGTCTTCTCGACCATGCAGCGACTGTATGGCGTCACCTTCCGGGAACGCAACGATCTGCCGGTCTACCACCCTACGGTGCGCGTCTTCGATGTGCTCGATGCCGACGGCAAGCAGATCGGACTGTTCTATGCCGACTACCTGCAGCGAGATTCCAAGCGAGGCGGTGCCTGGATGGATTCGTTTGTCCCCCAGTCCCGACTGCTCGACCAGAAACCAGTCGTCGTCAACGTCATGAATATCCCACGACCGGCCCCAGGTCAGCCGACCCTTCTGAGCCTCGATCATGTGACGACCATGTTTCATGAGCTGGGTCATGGCGTTCATGGACTCTTCTCTCAGGTTGAGTATCCGACCTTGTCCGGGACCAGCGTGCCTAGAGACTATGTCGAGTTTCCTTCGACGTTCCACGAGGACTGGGCCATCGATCCCTCGGTGCTGCAGCGCTATGCGAAGCACTATCAGACCGGGGAGCCGATTCCCAAGGAACTTCTGGACAAGGCGATCCAGGCCAATCAGTTCAACAAAGGATTTGACACCCTGGAGTACCTGTCGGCGGCGCTACTGGATCTCGCCTGGCACTCGCTGGAGCCCGACCAGATTCCCACCGATGTCGAAGCGTTCGAAAGGAAGGTGCTGGCCGAATACGGAGTCGACTTTGCGCCGGTTCCGCCACGCTACCGAAGTCCCTACTTCGCCCATGTCTGGTCCGGTGGTTACTCGGCCGGCTACTACGCCTATCTCTGGAGTGAAGTGCTGGCTGCCGACGCCTTCGCCTACATGGGCCAGCGCGGGGGGCTGACCCGCGAAAATGGCGACGCATTCCGTAGATTGATCCTTTCGCGCGGCGGGTCCCGGGAGGTAATGGATCAGTACATCGACTTCCGCAACGAGAAGCCAACCGTCGATGCCCTGCTGATCCGACGCGGACTGAAAGAAAAGCCAAGCCGCTAAGTGAGGTACCCTCTACTGCTTCTTGCCATCTCCGAAAGGAACCTCACCGCGATGATCTCCAGGACTGCGATGCACCTATGGTCGGGATCGATCCCGCAGGCGATCCCCTTGGCGATCGTCCTGTTCAGCTTTCTCGGCACTAGCGTCTGGTCCCAGCGACCGCCCAATGTCGTGCTGATCATGGCCGACGACCTGGGAGTCGGGGATCTGGGATGTTATGGCCAAGAGCTGATCCGCACCCCGAGGATCGATGCGCTGGCGCGCGAAGGGTTGCAGATGAGGCAGTTCTATGCAGGGCATAATGTCTGCGCCCCCAGTCGATGCGCTCTGATGACCGGGTATGCCTCCGGCCATGGTGTGATCCGTGACAATCGCAACCCCGACCCCGAGAAGGTCGCGGCGCTGCGGGACGAGTTCGGCTGGGAATTTCCTGGGCAGATCCCGATCCCCGATGCAACCTTCACCTTGGCGGAGTTCTTGAAGGAGCGAGGGTATGCCACCGCAGCCTTCGGCAAATGGGGACTGGGACATGTTGGAACCAGCGGCGATCCACGGAATCAGGGATTCGATCTCTTTTACGGCTACTATTGCCAGGTCCACGCGCACAACCACTTTCCGAAGTTTCTCTGGCGCAATCGTGACAAGGAATTGCTGGAGGGAAATCAGGCGGAGGCAACCGGAGCGGTCTACTCACAGGATCGCTTCATCCAGGAGGCGATGCAGTTCATCGAGCAGCATCAAAACGAGCCGTTCTTCGTCTATCTGCCGCTGACCGTTCCCCATCTCTCCATCCAAGTGCCGGAGGAGGAACTGGAGCCGTACGCGGATCTACCGGAGGCACCGTATGAGCATAAGGCGTATCTTGAACACCCCAGGCCAAGGGCAGGGTATGCCGGCATGGTCAGCCGGATGGACCGCGGCATCGGAATGATCGTCGATCTGCTGGAAGAAAAAAAGCTCTCGGAAAACACTCTGATTGTTTTCACCAGCGACAATGGACCGACCTACGATCGTCTGGGAGGCGCCGATTCCGACTTCTTCAACTCGGCCGCCGGGCTTCGCGGGCGGAAAGGGAGCATGTACGAAGGGGGAATCCGCGCCCCTTGCATCGTGCGATGGAAGGGCGTGATTCCCGAAGGCAGGCAGTCCGACTGGATCGGTGCATCGTGGGATCTTTTTCCGACCATTGCCGAAGCGATTGGGCAGCCGATCGATCTTCCCATCGACGGCCAAAGCTTCTGGGGAGAGTGCCTTGGCAACCGAACCAGCCCGCCGCATTCGGCCCTTTACTGGGAGTCGACCGGATACGGCGGCCAGCAGGCACTGCGCCAGGGACGATGGAAAGCGGTGCGCACCCAGCTGCAGCAGAAGCATCGCAAGGGCGAAGTCGCACCGATCGAACTCTATGATCTCCAGGAGGATCCGAACGAGCAGCACAATGTGGCCAGCGAGCATCCCGAGGTGGTCGAACCGATGCGCCGGTTGTTGACTGAATCCCGCTGCATCAGCATTTCGTTTCCCTTTCCAGCACTCGATGCACCACAAGATGCCATGCCATCCCAATTGATGGTGGGCGCTGGCAAGGACCCTTCGTCCAACCGGTTGGAGCAGTATCAGTCGATCGAGCCATTTGCGATCGCAATCGATTCGCGAGGAGTGCAGTATGTGGCCGAGATGACGCAGCATCGCGTCGTGGCGATCGACCCGCTGGGAAATGTGCGCGTTGTGGTCGGGACCGGTGAGAAAGGATTCTCTGGCGATGGGGGTCCCGGTGAAAAGGCAACGCTAAACGGTCCCCACCACCTGCTGCTGGATACTGAGGAACGGCTGCTGATCGCCGACACCTTCAACGGCGCCGTCCGGCGCTGGGATCCAAAAACAGGAAAGATCGAAACGATTGCCGGTACCGGTAGGCCGGGAGATGGCGGCGATGAAGGGGTAGCCAAACAGACGGCGATGGCAGGAGCTTACTCTCTGGCGCTGACACCTGACAGGAAAGAGCTTTGGGTGGTCGATCTGGAGAATCGCAAGGTGCGTTCGATCGATCTGGCCAGCGGCGGGCTGAAGACGGTAGCCGGGAACGGCCAGAAAGGCATACCGGTGGATGGGCAGCCGGCGATCCAGCAGCCTCTGGTTGATCCCCGCGCGATCGCGATCGGCGCCGATGGGGTCGCGTATCTGATCGAACGGGGCGGCCATGCCGTGCGACGTATCGATCGCGATGGCAAGATCACCACCGTGGCAGGGAGCGGCAAAAAGGGATTCTCTGGAGATGGTGGAGATCCGCTGGCTGCGACCTTCGATGGTCCCAAGCACGCCGAAGTCGATGCGCAGAATCGACTGCTGGTGGTCGATACCGAGAACCACGCCGTGCGCCGGATCGACTGGAAAGAAGGCCGGATCGAGACCGTGGCGGGAACAGGTCGCAAAGGGGACCAAGGGATCGGCGGTCCACCCAACCAACTGGAACTGAACCGGCCGCATGGCGTCTGGGTCGATCCTGTTGGATGGCTGTGGATCAGCGATAGCTCCAACAACCGCGTCTTGCGGGTGCGCCCATGAGCCATCCCAAGGGGAGCGATACAACGCGCAGGCTGATGTTGATGCGGCATGCAAAGAGCGACTGGAATGACGCGTCACTCTCAGACTTCGAACGACCATTGAACCGACGTGGACAAGAAGCCGTTCCGATCATGGCCAACTGGCTGCAGCAGCAAGGGGAGAGGGTCGATGCCATCTTGGCCAGCGAAGCGACCCGCGCCAGACAAACTGTCGAAGGGATGATCGAAAAACTTGGCTGGAAGGGTGCGGTGTTTTGGCGCCAGGAACTTTACTTGGCACCACCTGCGTCGCTGGTCTCGGAGATCACCAAGATCCCAAACCATATCCAATCACTTCTCCTGGTTGCCCATAACCCCGGCCTGGAACAATTGGTGGCCCATTGGAGTGGGAAGTGGGAGCCGTTCCCTACAGCCGCCATCGCCATCTTCGAATTTCCGGGCGATTCGTGGAAGGATGCGATCGGTAGAATGCCCGTGTGTGTGGCAGTCGGTAAACCAAAAGAACTTTGATTTCTCGAGCGCAATCATGCGAAACTTCTTCAGGACCAGACGATGGACTCTCTGGAAAGGCACTCCCGCTGGTCGATCCACCCTGCAGAGTGCGATTCTTGGGATCGAATCGCTTGAATCTCGAAGGCTTCTAACGGCGGAGGGAAGCCCCTGGCCAATCGATCAATCGCTCGATGTTTCCGGCCTGATCGGAACACCCTCGGCGATTGCCAAATGGGGCGATGGAACCCAAAGCAGCCTTTCGATCGCCTCTCAGCCTACTTCCGGTTCGATCCGGATTCGCTTCGATTACACCTACGATACCGGCAACTTCTTCGATACCCAGCTCAAGAAAGACCTACTGCAACTTGCCGCCGACCTTCTGGTCACTAGGTTCTCCGATTCGCTCAGCGCGATCACGCCTTCGGGTTCCAACTCCTGGACTCTCTCCTTCACTCATCCGGCGACGGGCAATCTGCAGTCGATCAACAACCCGTCGATCGCTGCCAATGAACTGCTGGTCTTTGTCGGTTCCCGCGATCTGCCGACGCCAGGTATCGCCGAAGGAGGGTTCGGTGGCTACGCCGGTTCGGGCAGCCCTTCGTGGCTGCAGACCGTTCAGGCTCGCGGTCAGAGTGGCGCTTTGGCCAGCCCGCCTACTGATTTCGGCCCCTGGGGAGGCAACTTGGCATTCGATCCAACCGTCCCATGGCACTTTGGTGCGACCACCGAGGGACTGGATTTAAGCGAGAACGACTTTTTCTCGGTCGCCACTCACGAGATCGCTCACCTTCTGGGCTTCGGTGTGGCCAGCAGCTGGCAAACCTATGTTTCGGGATCGACGTTCATCGGGCCACAGTCGATCTTGGCCCACGATGCAGGTGGCGCTATCCCGCTGGCCGCCAGTGGGGCTCACTGGGTCAATGGAACGACCGATGCTGGCAAAGAAACATTGATGGATCCAAGTCTGACCAAGGGAACGAGGAAATTGCCGACTCGGCTGGACTTGGCTGGACTGGATGATCTGGGCTGGCAGGTGATCGAACCGACCATGCGGGTCCAGGGGACGCACATCTATGGCGACAACGGGACATTTCCAGTGGAGATCGAACTGACGGGCAGTCGCATCGGACTGGAGAAAGGAAGTGCTTCCGCTGCCATCACCAATGCCCCACCTGTCTTCTCCGCACGCGGCCCTCTCAATGGGACAGCGCAGGTGCCACTGAATGTGGTCAATCTGGGTTCCTTCACCGATGCGGGGTTCGGCATCGCGACGCTGCAGCCTCCCCGTACCGAAACGTTTCGGTACCGGATCGACTGGGGAGATGGTTCCTCGGTCGATCAGGGAGATGCAACAATCGATCGTCTGGGAAGTGCCGGTGTGCTGACGGCTGGTTCCTTCGACGGCAATCATACCTACCTCAATCCCGGCAGCTACACCATTTCTCTGACCGTCACCGATGACGACGGTGGCACCGCCACGCAGACGGTTCCGATCGAAATCAGCGGCGTCCCCAAACTGAACCTTCGGCTGACGCCAACCTCGATCTCCGAAAATGCCGGCAATGGAGCCGTCCAGTTGACGATCGAGCGATCGGGGTTTCCGGTGGCTCAAAGCCTCACCGTCCAACTCTCCTCCAGCGATACCAGCGAGCTGGTTGTCCCTGCGACCGTCATCATCCCAGCCAACCAGACTCAGGTAGTCGTGCCACTGGATGTGATCGACGACACCTTGTTGGATGGAACCCAGTCGGTCTTGGTATCAGCTCAGGCAGGCAGCGTCGTTGCACCGGCAGTGACGTTGCAGGTGATCGATCACGAAACACTTTCAGTTACCGTAACACCTTCCAGCATTCGCGAGAACGCTGGGCCCGGAGCGGCCCTATGGACCGTGACCCGTTCGAATACCGATCGAGCCCAAGCGTTGATCGTGACACTGAGCAGTAGCGACACCAGCGAAGCAACGGTGCCGACGACCTTGATCCTCCCAGCCTTCGCTGCTTCCGCTTCTACCCTGGTGGATGCCGTCGACGATGATTTACTGGATGGAACACAAAACGTGTTGCTGCAGGCCGAAGCTTCTGGGTACGTTTCGGGTTCGGTATCCCTCGCGGTGGAAGACTTCGAAGCAATCCGTCTGGAAATCACCCCCGGGAATTACTCCGAAGCCCCTGGCGCCAATCAGGGTTCGATCACCCTGGGCGTTCCCTTCTTGGCACCCTCCGGCGGACTGGTGATCCAGATGTCCGCGTCCCCCACAACGCAGATTCAGCTCCCTGGCCAAGTCACCATGCCTGCGGGAAGCCGGTCGGTGAGTTTCCCGTTCCAGATCATCCAAGACTACGTGGTCGAAGGAACTCAATCGGTTCGCATCCAAGCTCAGTCCAGTGGACTGCAGTCAGCCACCGTCGATCTGGTCTTCGCCGACGATGACCTTCCGATCTGGCAGAACCCCCTCCTGTCGACCGACATCGACGGCGACGGCCGTGTCACCCCACGCGATGCCCTCCTGGTGATCAACCAGCTGAACCTGCGTGGCCAGGGCCCCTTGATTCCAGGAGTCGACCCAGTCGCACCTCCCTACCTGGATGCCAGTGGCAATGGCCTGCTAGAACCGCTCGATGCACTCCTTGTGATCAACTACCTGAATCTTCAGGGGTAGCTATCTCTCGAAGAAGTCCTTACCGCTGCTCAATGGCAAGAGCCGATCCCGTACCCGAGGGCCGATCCCCTACCCGAAGGGAAAGCCTCAGTTTTGCATGCCACATAGAACGTCGCTCGAAGCTTTGCAGGGCTTTCTCTCGTCTCGAAAGCTATTTCAAAAAACCAAACACCCCCCTGCGATGGGGATTCTGCAAGAAATTCTCTTGCGACTGGTGTAGAATTGTGGCATCAATTGCGGGTGACCGTTTACGCAAGCCAAGCCTCAGGGGCGTATTTTGCTCCCCTGTGGTGATGCGGAAACTGGTCCGTGCCGATCCGAATCGAGCACCGCAGTTGCCTGCCGGATTCCCACCCACCTCGACGACGGGAACGATGCCATGCTTTCGATCTTCGGGCAAAAAAGTCGCCTGTGTGGTGGCCTATCGCGCCGACAGTTTCTGACGATCGGAGGTCTTTCGTTTGGAGCCGGTGGGTTTGGTCTGGCCGATCTTCTACGTGCCGAGGCAACCAGCGGAAAAACCACCCACAAAGGTTTGATCAATATTTTCCTTGGTGGCGGTCCGCCCCACCAGGACATGTGGGAAATCAAGACTGAAGCGCCTAGTGAGATTCGCGGCGAGTTTCGTCCGATCGCCACCAACGTGCCGGGGATTCAGATCTGCGAGGTATTTCCCGAGCTAGCCAAGCGGATGGACAAATCGGTGGTGATCCGTTCGGTGGTCGGCTGCAAGGATCGCCATGAGGCGTATCAGTGCATGACCGGTTGGTTTCCCGATGACCTGCGAGCTGTGGGGGGAAGGCCTTCGATCGGTTCGGCGGTCTCCCGACTTTATGGACCAACAGATCCGTCCGTGCCACCTTATGTTGGGCTGGCCAATCGAACCCAGCATGTGCCCTGGTCGGATCCTGGGAATCCAGGATTCCTGGGTGCTGCGTTTACGCCGTTCAAACCGGATGGTCCTGGGATGGAGAACATGAAGCTCCAGGGGATAGGCCTAGACCGACTTCAGGACCGCAAGGCTCTGCTTGGCCAACTGGACAATCTTCGACGAGAGATCGACCAATCTGGTTCGATGACCGGGATGGATGCCTTCAGCCAGCGAGCGCTCGATGTACTGACCAGCAGTCGCCTCCTGGATGCACTCGACCTCTCCAAGGAAGACCCGAAGATTGTCGCTCGCTATGGTGACGGTAAGCCATACCAGTACCAGTACGACGGAGCCCCCACCTGCAATGACCATCTGCTTCTGGCGCGACGTTTGATCGAAGCGGGGGTGCGAGTGGTGAGCCTCAGTTACGGTCGATGGGACAGTCACGGAGAGAATTTCAAATTGGTGCGAGACCACGGATCGAAACTCGATCAATGCCTCAGCGCCCTGATGGACGACCTCGAGCAGCGGGGCATGCTGCAGGATGTCAGTGTAGTCGTGTGGGGCGAATTCGGACGCACCCCGAAGATCAACAACGGCGCGGGCCGCGACCACTGGGCCCAGGTCAGTTGCGCCTGGATGGCCGGTGGCGGAATTCGCGCCGGCCAAGCCATCGGGGCCACCAACCGTCTTGGCGAGTACGCCACCGAACGACCGGTGCACATGCAGGAAATCATCGCGACGCTGTATCACAATCTGGGGGTCGATGTTTCGTCGACCACCCTGGCCGATCCTAGCGGCCGTCCCCAGTTCCTGGTCGATCATGGTCCCATCCAGGAATTGATTTGATCCTCAGCGACCGCTCGGATAGACAGTCCCTTTCCCCCACCAAGCCAACTCCCTCCCAACACTTTCGCCTACCTTCCATGCTGCCGACTGAACGCCGGCCAGTACCGTTTGGACTAGAATCGAAGGGTACCGACCGGCTGGGGAATCGATATTCCTGGCTGGCCCCCGCAATCTGCTTGATCCCGTCCCACTCGCGAGAGTTGCCCCATGCGTCTTCGAATTCGACGAGCTGAAGCGTTCGCCGGGTCCAGCAACCACGGATCCCGTATCTCTCTTGCCAGACTGCTGATATGCCTCGCTTGGACCGCCTCTTTCGGATCCATTCCCGCCGTATCGGCTGCCGATTCGGTCGCGACCTGTCTGTCGCAAGAGGGTGAGATTTCGGAAGGGACTGGCTTTCGCTTTCTGGAGCGACAGCTGGAAGGCCAGCCGGTAGCCAACCAACTTCGTGGTCGTGACAGCCGATGGCAACTGCAGGTCGTCGGTCAGCTGCCTTCGGGCAAGTCGTTTGACGCGACTCATCGCTTGACCTATCAAGTGCAGCCTGCCACCGTGGCACGGGTCGATGCGATTGGCGTCATCGAACCGCTGGCAAACGGAACAGCGACGGTCGAAGCTCTTTGGAAAGGTGCGGTTGTTGCTAGCGCACCGCTGGAAGTTGTCGGCTTTGATTCTTTGCAGCCGATCGATTTTGGCCAGCAGGTGGTGCCGCTATTTACCAAGTTCGGGTGCAACGGAGGAGGTTGCCACGGCAAGCTGTCGGGGCAGAATGGATTCAAGCTTTCGCTCCTAGGCTTTGACGCTGGTGAAGATTACGAACATCTGGTGAAGGAAGGCCGAGGCCGTCGGCTGTTTCCTTCGGCGCCCGATCGCAGTCTTTTATTGATGAAGGCAGTCAACGCGTCGCCGCATGGTGGTGGCCAGCGCATGGATGTCGATTCGCACGAGTACCGACTGATGCGTCGCTGGATCGAACAGGCGATGCCGCGCGGATCGGCAAACCCGCCTCAACTGGTTGCGATTGAAGTCTATCCCAATGCCCTGAAGATGCTTCGCAAAGGCTCCCAGCAGCTTTCGGTCCTCGCACGCTACTCCGACGGCATGATCGAAGACATCACACAAACTGCGCAGTACGATTCGAACAATCTCGACATGGCCGAAGTCGATCCCAAGGGACGCGTGCGAACGCATGAACTGGCGGGGGATGTCGCCATCATGGCAAGGTACCAGGGGAAGGTGGGAGTCTTTCGCGCCAGCATCCCCCTGTCCGATCAGCCCCCCAGCTATCCCGAAGCGACCAGCCCGATCGACCTAGCGGTCTTTGCCAAACTCAAGTCGCTCGGGATTCCTGCTGCTGCCCCCTGCGATGACAGCACCTTCCTCCGCCGTGTGACACTTGATATCGCAGGCCGCCTTCCGACCGTTGCGGAGACCCAGGCGTTCCTGGCCGACAGCGATTCGCAGAAGCGAGCCCGCTGGATCGATCAACTGCTGGCCAGCGGCGATTACGCCGACTATTTTGCTTCCAAATGGAGTGCTATTCTGCGGAATCGCCGAGCCGGAGTCGAAACCCAGTTCGGTTCCTACGCCTTCCATGAGTGGATTCGACAGTCGCTCTACGAAAACATTCCGTACGATCGCTGGGTGCGCCAGTTGATGACCGCCTCCGGTGCGGTCGAAGCCAATCCGGCGGTGGTGTGGTGGCGTGAGGTGAACAATACCGAGTCGCGGGTGGAAGATGCAGCGCAGCTGTTCCTGGGTCAACGAATCCAGTGCGCACGGTGCCATCATCATCCCTTTGAGAAGTGGAGTCAGGATGACTACTACCAGCTATCGGCCTTCTTCTCGACAGTCGAACGCAAAGAGGGTCGGTTGCCGCAGGAGCCGATGTTTGTGTCGCGCGTCGGCAAGGCAGAGGCCAGGCATCCGAAGACAGGCAAGCCGTTAAACGCCGCCGGCCTGGAAGCGACTGCGATCGATCTGGATCCGACCATCGACCCACGCACCGCGCTGGCCGACTGGATGGTGGCTTCCAGCAACCCATTTTTCGCCAAATCGCTCGCCAACCGCTATTGGAAACATTTCTTTGGACGTGGCTTGGTTGATCCTGAGGACGACATGCGCGCCACCAACCCACCGACCAACCCGGAACTGCTCGATGCCCTCGCACAGGGTCTGGTCGACTCGGGCTACGATCTAAAGCAGTTGGTTCGATCGATTTGCAATTCGCAGGTCTATCAGTTCTCCGCTCAGGCCGAAGGCGAGGTGCTGAAGGACACCACCAGTCATGCCCGTTTCTATCCGCGGAGGATGACGGCCGAGGTGCTGCTGGATGCCATCGACGTGGTCTGCCAGACCCGAACGGGATTCGATGGCATGCCGGCTGGGACGCGTGCCGTCAGCCTGCCGGACACCCAGTTCAACTCCTATTTCCTGACCGTGTTTGGTCGGCCCGAATCTTCGACAGCCTGCGAATGCGAACGCGCCCAGGGTGCCAATCTGGCTCAAAGCCTCCATCTGCTCAATTCGAAAGACATCCAAGCGAAACTCTCGGCAGATCAGGGACTGGCTGCGGTGATGGCAGCCGATACCACCCGTAGCAACGATCAGAAAATCAACGAACTTTACCTTCGGGCTTTCTCCCGGCAGCCCAATCCGCAGGAAATCGAGACCGCTCTCAACTATCTTGAAAAGAAGAAGGACAAGCCCAAAGAGGCGTTGGAAGACCTCATCTGGGCGATCCTCAACAGCAAGGAGTTCCTCTTCAATCATTGAGGAGGCTCCTCCCACCGAACCTACCTCGCCGATTGAGTTGCCATGAGCCTGCGTGCTTTTTTGTTTGCGCTGGCCCTGCTGCTGGCCCGTCCAGTTGCAGGCCAGCTTCCGGTCATCGAACTCCGTTCCCTGGTCCCGATGGTGGTGCAGTCCGGGGCGACGATCCCGATGCGAACTGACGCGGCATCGGGCGAAGAGATCGATCGGTTGGTGTTCTCCCAAGCTGCCATTCAGGCGACGCTTGTGACCAGCGACCCGCGTCCTCTGACCGATCAGCGTGTCGCTCAACATGGCCAGTTCCAGGTCGCTTTTCCCGCTGACCTGCCGATCGGCTTGGTGGAGGCCCGGGCCGCAGGACGTTTCGGCATCTCCAACCCCCGACCGCTGCTGGTCACACCGCTGCCCGTTCAGGAAGCGCCTGCCGATCGAGGAACCCCCGAGGCTCCAGTAGAACTGCCACCCAACATCTGGTGGCACACCCAAGCCGGCGGGGCTCAGAAGTCTTATCTCAAACTGACCGCTCCCGCCGGGCAACTCTGTTCGCTTTGGATTTTCTCCCCCCCCAATCACACTCGCGCCCTTCCGGCGGTGGTCATTCGCGATGCTGCAGGGAGGGAGATTCTTCGCAGCCGCGTGCAGGGAGGGGCTCCATGGAGCTGGTCGCAGACGCCGGACGCGGACACACAGTACATCGTCGAGCTTCGCGATTTTCTCTATCGTGGTGGGGATGAGATGCGGTACTGCGTTCTGCATGGGCAGGGACAGTTGCCGTGGCAGTCGCTGGAACCCCTTCCCGATTCTCTGGCAACCTCCCCTGCTTCCAGCCTTGGTTATGCCCGTTGGTTCGACCCTGCGGTCCCAGTATCCACGCTGGCCGAGACCCCGGAAGCCAAGCCGCTTGCGGTAGCGGTTCCGGCTCTGGTGGAAGGCGCGATCGAAGCAGATTTCGATCGCGATGCAATCGAGTTTCCTGTCGCCGCCAATCGTCCAGTGATGATCGAAGTTCTCTCCGATCGCATAAACCAGTGGACTGATCTTCGGCTGGTGATCGACAAAGTCGACCGATCGGCCGAGGGAGTTGAGAAGCTGGAAAGAATCGCCGTGATCGATGATCTGGGCGCGTTGGGTGCCCCGGCGATGTCGCTTGGCACTCGCGATCCTGCGCATCTTTTGAACCTCCCGGCCGATAGCACCGTCCGAGCAACCTTGATGGACCTTCAGACCGGCAGGCGCATTCAAAGATCAGCCTATCGATGCCTGATCCGCGAAGCCAAACCAGACGTGGAGTCGATCGCCTACTGGCCATTTCCCACCAACAATGCAGCGACCGGAAGGCCAGCGGGTGTCCATCTACTGCGAGGAGGCAACCAGTCGCTGCGCGTCGTAGTACGACGGCTGGATGGATGGAGCGGCCCGGTTCGACTGAAGATCGATCCGCTACCACCTGGAATCCAATGCCCGGAGTTCGTTCTGTCACCGGAACAAAGTGAAGGGGAGTTGGTCCTCAGCGCCGCAGAGGATGCACCTGCCTTCCTTGGTCCGGTGCAGGTCCTTGCATCGGCGCGGATCGGAGAGGCCGACGTCGTAAAGCAGTCCGCCTACGGCACACTCGCTCAACCTGCCACCGGGGATCGCGGCGGCATCCAGTCCAGACAGTGTGACAGCCTTTGGCTTGCTGTCAGCGATCGCGACCTGCATCCATTGCAGGTGCGAGCTGGAGCCGACCCGGTACCTGAGATTGTGCAGGGTGCCAAGTGGGCGATACCGATCCAGGTTGCTAGGCGTCCGGGCGGGGATCAGAACTGCGTGCTTCGTCCGCAGAATCTCCCGCCCAAGGCGGGGCTGGGCGAACTGACCATCGAAGCAGCCAAGGCGGATGCGGCTCCCGAAATCCAGATTGCTGCCGATACACCTCCCGGGGACTACACATTCTGGTTCCAGGTCGAATCGAAAGTGAAGATGAAGACCAATCCGCAGGCGTTGGAGCGGGAGCGAACCGCGAGGATGCACTGGCAAGCGATCATCGATGACCCCAATCGCGCGGCAGATCACGAAGCCGCCAAAAAGGAACTGGCCGCCTGCGACCAGCGAATCGAACAGCTCAAACCGCATGAGACAGACCGCGAATTCACTGTTTTCTTCCCTTCGACTCCGGTGCGGATCAAGGTGGTCCCTCCACCCCCTGCGTCGTGATCAAGCGACTCGGAACGCAACGGATCTCCAATGGCTGACGGATCTCCAATGGTTGGTAGTCAAACGATGCGCAACATTTCGATCGAGAAACGTCCTATGAATCGCAATCATCGGTTGTTCCGAGGCATGCTGGCCGGATGGCTCGCCTATTCCCTGATGCTGGTGGCACTTCCGGCCGCACGGGGAACCGAGCCGGTGGATTTCACCAAACAGATCTTGCCACTGCTTCGCAAGCACTGCGTCGCATGCCACAACAACAAGACCGCCGAAGGTGGATTGATCTTGGAGAACCATGAGGCATTGATGCGCGGTGGCGACAGTGGCGCCACGATCAGCACCGATGCAGCGACCACCAGCCTGCTGGTCGATCGGATCACCGGGGCCATCGAGCCGATCATGCCACCAGAAGGGAATTCAGTTGGCGCCAAGCCATGGACAGCCGAAGAAGTGCAACTGCTCAAGCAGTGGATTGCAGAGGGTGCCAATCCTGGCAGCGGTGAGGCGAGTGCGTCGTGGAATTGGCAGCCACTGCCCGGTCAGTTGCAGCCGATCTACGCCGCAGCGGCGACTGCTGATGGGCAGTACGCCGCGGTGGGCCGAGGCAATCGCTTAACGATCTATCGCTGGCCCGCAATCCATGGAGCCGAAGGGGCTCAGGCATTGATCGATCCGGCGGTCAAACAGCAACTAGGAGATCAGGCCCCCGACGCGTCGCACCTCGATCTGATCCAGTCGATCGCCTTCAGCCCAGATGGCCAGTGGCTGGCATCGGGTGGGTTCCGTGAAGTCAAACTTTGGAAGCGGAAGGTAGAACCTCTGGCAACCTCTCCCTGGCGGATCGAAGGCGCCGCCGCCACGCTAGCTGCCACACCCGATGGCAGTCGCATCGCCCTCGCACTGGCCGATCAAAGCGTGGTGCTGGGCAAAGGGGAAACCCGACTGGCGATCCTCTCGCCTCGGTCGGCAGCCGTCCGCCATTTGGCGATCTCCCCCTCGGGACAGCGACTGCTGGTGGGCTTGGTCGATGGTCGATGGGAATGGTGGAATCTGGAAGGAATCCCCGACGATGGCAGCGCCGCCGCTCAGCCCTTGGGCGACGAACGTCGCTTGGGAGAGAAAGCCGATGGCGGCTCGATGAAGCAGATGATCCTTCTGGACAACGATCGACTGGCGACTTTAGATGAAGGGGGCGCTGTCGGGCTGTGGGAGATTGCACCTCCCGCCGATCCCAACGCGCCAGCCGCTGGAGCTCGAAGCATCGTCGCGACGGCCCTCGCCACCCCGGTGGCACCGGCCAGTGCGATAGCGAGACTGGAGTCCCCTACAGCCGCTCCTTATCCCTCGCCCCGCATCGCTTTGGCGGCTGAAGATGGTTCCGTGCGCATTGCGGAACTACCGACAGGCAATGTGCTGGCCACGCTGGCCCACGGAGCTCCCGTTCGATCGGTCGCATCCTCTCCAGATGGCCAGCTGATCGCCTCTGCGGCTACCGACGCCAGCATCAAATTCTGGAAAGTGGCCGATGGACAGATGGCCTCGGAAGTGCGCGGTACGCAGAATTCTCAGCGGCTACTGCGTCAAACCCAGCGACAGCTGGCGCGACAGAACGGTCGCATCGAACGCTTGGCAGCCCGCATTCCGGAGATGGAAAAGGGAGTCGCTGCCGAGACAGAGGCGCGTACCAAGCAGCAGGCAGTGCGCGATAAAGCAGCCGAGATGGTCGCTGCAAAGGTCAAGGAAATGGAAACCGCCACCGCTGCTATGACTGCCGCGCAGCAGGCCGTCGAGCAGGCGATGAAGGACCTAGAAGCCAAGAAACAGGAAGTCGCCAAGGCAGAAACCGCGAAAAAGCAAGCAGAGACGGAGTTGGCGACGCAGGACCAGACGCTCAAGGCCGCCGATGAGGCGATTGAGCGAGCTAAGCAGGCGATCCCGACCCAGCAGATGCTGATTGAGAAAGAAAAGCAAATCCTGGCTCAGCATCAGCAGGCAGTCGATCAGGCGACTGCTGCCGGATCCCAGATCGCTGCAATTCGCCAAGTCACCTTCTCGGCGGATGGTCGTTCGGCTATCGCCTTGCACGAGGACCAGACTCTGCAGGTGATCCGTGTCGATCGCGCAAAACCCGAAGCGCTGCTCGCTCAGGCACCGGCCGAAGTTCAAAAACTGGTCTGTAGCCAGTCCGGGCAGTTGCTGGCAGCTCATCCCGGCGGCATCACCCTTTGGGATCTGCGATTGCCATGGGAACTGGTGCGGAGTATCGGCAATCACCAGCAGTCTCCCATCAGCGATCGCGTCACCGCACTCGATTTCCATCCCAATGGTCAGTTGCTGGCGGTCGGATCGGGCCCAGCAAGCCGTGTTGGGCAGATTGCCATCCTCTCGCTGGCCGATGGTTCGGTCGTCAAGGACATGCCCGAAGTCCACAGCGACAGCGTTGTCTCCCTTCGCTTCTCACCCGATGGAACGCTTCTGGCCAGTGGTGGTGCTGACAAGATCATTCGACTTTTTGATACCTCCTCTTGGCAGTTCCAGAGGACGATGGAGGGGCATACCCACCATGTGTTGGGATTGGCCTGGCAGGACGACGGCCAGACCCTGGCCTCGGCAAGTGCCGACAACACCATCAAGATCTGGGACTCCTCAAGCGGTCAGCAGCTTCGGACCATCGGAGGCTTCGGCAAGGAGGTAACCGCTTTGGGGTACCTCGGCCAGACCCAGCAGCTCTACAGCGCGTCGGCCGATCAGCAGGCCCGACTGCACGAAGGGAGCAATGGGCAGGGAATTCGGTCATTCGGGGGAGCCGCTGACGCCCTCTATGCTGCAGCGGTTGCCGAAGACGGGCCATGGATCCTCGCGGGCGGTCAGGATGGGAAACTCTGGATTTGGCAAATCGACAACGGCCAGGCGCTGCAGCAGATCCAGTGATTCGGTGCACTGGACCGGATCGCAACCACATTTTTGGCCAAACGCTTCCGCTGGGTGCGAACGCGCCCCGGGGGATGGTCGTCCAAGGAATGGGTCTAGATCCAGAATTCCGGCTTTCATTTTTCCCTTAGCCGCAGCTAACGGTCGAAATTGACCCGTGAGATTCAGACCGCTATTCTAAAACAGGGTCTCCTTCGCACGTCGCCCGACCCGACGGGGTGTGTATTCATCAAGGGTCACCATGGAGGCAAGGATCATGAAACGTGGGAAGCGGGGTGCATTCACCCTGGTGGAACTGTTGGTGGTGATCGCCATCATCGGCGTCTTGGTGGGATTGCTTTTGCCGGCTGTCCAGGCAGCACGCGAAGCGGCCCGCCGCATGCAATGCTCGAACAATCTCAAGCAGATTGGTCTGGCGTTCATGAACTACGAATCGACGTACAAAACTTTCCCGGCCGCCTACTACATCGGAATGGCGACGCCCAGTACCTACAACATCCAGCCTCTGGGTCCAGCATTGCTTCCATTTCTGGAGCAGACCAACCTGGCCAATGGCTATGATTCGCGAGTGACGGCTGCTGACCAGTTCGGCCCGATCGGCCAGGCGAACGTCGCGATCATTTCGACCCCGCTTGCGATGTTCACCTGTCCGTCGGCTCCCGGGTCAGCCACCGAGCGGATTTACAACGGGGTCATTCCTGCCGGCACGCTTCCCGGTCTGCCGAATCTGACCTACAAGGCAGCCCCCTCGGACTACTGCGTCACTACGGGGGTGCTTGGTTTCTACGCGAACCTGGCATACGCCAATCAAGGTGGTGCTGGTGGCGATCGTCACGGTGCTCTTCGTGTGGCTACCTTCCAGGGGCCGGAGCGAAACCGAATCGCCGACATCCTCGATGGCACCACCAACACCTTCCTGATGGGGGAACGAACAGGTGGAAATACCTTCTACTCGGGAATTCGAAAAATTTTAGGGATTCCTGCTCCCTTCAATGGGCTCAATGGAGGTGGCTGGGGCGACCCGCTCAACGGCGAACATTGGCTGGGGGGATCGGTACGCAATCCGTCGTTCCCTGCCGCTCAGGGGCCATGCGCCATCAATTGCACCAACATCCGTGGAGCTGGTTTCCATTCGCTGCACGCCGGCGGCAGTCAATTCGTGATGTGCGATGGTTCGGTGCAGTTCGTCGGATCGGGAGTCGATCCCTTCTCGATGGCTTCCCGTATCACTCGCCAGAAGGCAGAAGTAGCACCCACAGACGATCTGTGATCGCGTGAACGATCGCAGTTGTTGGCAGAACGCTCAGGGAACTTGCCGAACGCAAGTTCCCTTTTTCATTTCCAACTGGCGCTAGACCATTCCGTAATGAAGCGACTGCCGACCGATACAATGAGAGATGGCAGGGGACGCTTTGGGTTCTCCTGATCTGCTCTGGCATCCAAGACCTAAGGAAGGAACTTCATGATGCAATCACGATCTTTGTTCATCGCCTGCTGTGCGTTCCTGTTGAGCTGGGCAGTCGGTTGTGGACCTGCCAAGTTTGCTGGCGAGAAGGATGCTCGCCCTGTCAAAGGCGTCGTCCAGGTGGATGGCCAACCGGCCAACGCCCTTCAGGTCACTATGCATCCACTCAATCCCGATCCCAGCAACCCAACGATCTCCACGGCCCTATGTGGAGCGGATGGTGCCTTTGCGGTCTCGACCTATGAGTCGGGGGATGGAGCGCCCGACGGGGACTATGTGCTGACGTTTCTCTGGGGATCGATCAACCCCATGACGATGGCCTATGGCGACCCCGACAAGCTCAATGGACGCTACACCGACCCGAAGAAATCGACTCACAAGGTGACGGTCGCCGGAAAGCCGGTCGATCTGGGGACGATCGACCTGAGCTCCAAGTAGGCGATCGATCCGGAACGAAACGAGAATCAGAGAGTAGGGGGAGATCGAATGGATCGGCGGCAAGCATGTACAACCATGGTTGGGGCGGCAGGTGCGTTGCTCGCCGGGAAGCACTGGCCAGAACTTCTCAGCCAGGATCAGGTTCCTTTTGCCTCCACTGCTCTTCGCGATTACGTTGCCGCAGACGACGACAGCTATCGATGGACCTGTCAGCAGACGGGAATCATCGACTCTGTATCGTGGTCGCGCCTGCATGTCGTCTCGCAGACCTGGCGCGGCGTTCCCTGGCGGCATGTGGTCTGGATCTTCCTTCCCGAAGGCTCGACCGGCCCAGCCTCCCAGCGGGCCATGCTGCATATCAGCGGAGGGATTTGGGAACCACAGTGGCCTGAAGAAGGGCCAGTCGATTTGGCGCCTGGATCTTCCGCAGCGCGATGGATCAATCTGGCCAAGGCGACTGGCAGCCCGGTGGTGGTCGCCGAGCAAATTCCATTTCAGCCGATGTTCGATGGGCTGGTAGAAGACCAGATCATCTCGATGACCTTCCTGCAGTACGTCAAGACAGGGGATCGATCGTGGCCCCTTCTGTTTCCGATGGTCAAGGCAGCAGTTCGAGCGATGGACGCCGCTCAATCTCACTGCCAACAGCAGCACCACCGGAAGCTCGACCACTTCACAGCCTTCGGCAGTTCGAAGCGCGGTTGGACCACGTGGCTGGTGGGAGCCGTGGATCGACGCATCGACGCGATGGCACCAACGGTGATTGATGTGCTCAACATGGAAGCGCAGATGGTGCATCAAAAAACGACCTGGGGAAAGTACTCCGAACAGATCGCCGACTACAGCGACAAAGGGCTTCCCGATCTGGTCGCCACACCCAAGGGGAAAGAGCTAGTGCAGATGGTCGACCCATTTGCATTCCGACATGCGATCGCGCAGCCCAAACTGCTCATCTTCGGAACCAACGATCGGTACTGGCCGGTCGACGCCTGCTCCCTTTATTGGGACCAGCTGGTCGGGGAAAAATACCTGCTCTACACCCCAAATCAAGGCCATGGGATACGCGATCTCCAGCGGATGGATGGCAGCCTTGCGGCGCTACATCGCAGCCGGTGTGGCGGCTCACCACTACCCAAGCTCACGTGGCACTTTGAGGATCAGCAGACCCGGTCGATCGAACTGTCGATGGCCTGCGAACCTGCCCCCAAAACGCTCCAGGCCTGGGTCGCCCGATCGGAAACCCGTGACTTTCGCGAAGCGAAGTGGGAATCGATGCCAGTCGCCGCAAGCGACGGGAAAGTTGGGCGATTTCAGATCGACCGCGAGAACCGCTTCGTCGCAGTCTTCGGCGAATACGTGTTCGATCAGGACCCCATCGACGCCTATTTTTCGACCAACTTGCGTATCTATGAACCACTACTTCCATGAAAGCCGTTGGCGATGCGCGGCCGCTACACAAAGACCTACCTTTAGCGACTGCAAGGAGTAGCGAACTGTTCCTTTTCTTTTTCTTGGACCAGATCTTGGGAGACACCGTTCGATGGCACACGAAGTCACTTTGATCCTCGGCGATGGTACCGGCCCCGAACTGGCGGAAGCCGCTCGCATGTGCATCGATGCGACTGGGGTCAAGATCCACTGGGACGTTCAGGAGGCGGGGGTCGACGTGATGGCGCGTCTGGGCACTCCCATCCCGGACAGCACCCTGGCCAGTATCCGGCGAACCCGATGCGCGCTGAAGGCCCCGATCACCACACCCGTCGGGACCGGCTTTCGAAGCATCAACGTCTATCTCCGACAGGAACTGGGACTTTACGCCTGCATCCGCCCCTGCAAGCTCTATCCGGGAGTGCGATCCTTCTTCAAGGATGTCGGTGTCGATCTGGTCATCGTGCGGGAAAATACCGAAGACCTCTATGCCGGAGTGGAATTTGAAGCAGGCAAACCAGAGACCAGCGCGCTGATCGATTCCATCAATGCTCTTCCCAGCGATAAGAAAATCAAGACCAAGGGAGAGGAAACCGGCATCTCGATCAAGCCGATTAGCATTACCGGAACGCAGAACATCGTCCGCTGCGCCTTCGATTACGCTCGGAAAAATCGACGCAGGAAGGTGACTGCCGTCCACAAAGCCAACATCATGAAGTTCAGTGATGGGCTCTTTCTGAAAACCGCTTATGAGGTGGCTAAAGACTATCCAGAGATCGAGTTTGAGGAACGGATCGTCGATAACATGTGCATGCAACTGACGCAGAAACCAGAGCTGTATGATGTTCTGGTGCTGCCGAATCTGTATGGCGATATCGTCAGCGATCTGGGGGCAGGCCTGATCGGTGGACTGGGAATGGCACCTGGAGCGAACATCGGTCCGGGAGGCGCTGTGTTCGAGGCGACGCACGGGAGCGCTCCCAAGTACAAGGGACTCAATAAAGTCAACCCAACCGCTCTGATCCTCTCAGGAATGCTGATGCTGGAGCATCTGGGAGAAACCGATGCCGCAAGGCGGCTGGAACAGGGCGTCGCGTCCGTGATCGCCGAGGGTCAAGCCGTTACCTACGATCTGAAGGCCGATCGCAACGACCCGAATGCCGTAGGCACCCGAGAAATGGCTCAGGCCATCTGCGATCGACTCTGACCTGCCAACCGACCCGTTCAAAAACCACCAAGCCCGTCCATGGATGGACGAGGAACCGGCACGATGCATCCATTGCTGAAAATCCTCCGAGGAGAGACAAACGGCCTGCTGCCCAGCCTGCTGCGCGGCCTGCTGTGGCTTGCCAGTTTTCCCTACGGCTTGGCGATGCGTCTGCGAAACCTCGCCTACGACCGTGGCTGGAAGAGCACCTGGAAGGCATCCTGTCCTGTGATCTCCGTCGGCAACCTCACCGCCGGTGGGACGGGAAAGACTCCCACGGTCGCGATGCTTGCTCACTGGTTTCGCGCTCGCGGCATCCGCGTTGCCATCGTCAGCCGAGGGTACCGAGCCGGTGAGGATGGAAGAAACGACGAGGCGAGGGAATGGGAGAATCGTTTGCCGGACGTGCCACACGTCCAGCATGCCGACCGTCGCGTGGGGATCCGCATCTGTCAAGAAGAACTCAACTGCCAATTGATCCTGCTGGACGATGCCTTCCAGCACCGCCAAGTCGCGCGCGATTTGGAAATCGTCCTCATCGATTCGCTTGACCCCTTCGGCGGCGGCTACCTGCTTCCACGAGGCTTGTTGCGGGAAGGTCTCCGGTCGTTGCGGAGAGCTGATGTGATTGTGGCAACCCGCACCGATCTGGTCTCGTCCAACCGTCTGGCGGAAATCCGCACGACGATCCTCCGCTGGGCACCCAAAGCCGCCTGGGTGGAAAGCGCCCATGCACCCATCGGCATCCGCAATGCCTCCGGTCAAATACTTCCACTCCACCATCTGGACCATCAACGCTGGCTTCCCTTCTGCGGTCTGGGCAATCCAGAAGGTTTCCTCCAGACCCTCAAGAAGCTGCCGATCGAACTGGCAGAGCCGAGGTGGTTTGCCGACCACCATCACTACACCGCCGACGATCTGCAGTCGCTGATCCAGCAGGCAAAGCGGAAAGATCCCAACCAGCGGCCGATCGATGGCTTCCTGTGCACCGGAAAAGATCTCCCCAAGATCGGTGTCGACTCGCTGGGGGGCCTTCCCCTTTGGGCGGTGGAGATTGAGCTGGCGGTCGGCAGTGGAGGGGAGGGGCTGGAGGACCGCCTGCAACCTCTGGCCCAATCCGCACTGGAGCTTGACCTGCAGGATCCCCCACCGCCAGCAGACGACTGATCGGGCTCCTCCACCGATTCAACTTGCCGGACTGGCGATTTTGTCCTAGCCTGAAAGGGAAGAGGAGAGCTGATCGCCGGCCTATCCCTTCCTCCTTCCCACCCATCGCATCCGCCTCAGGAGCCATGTATGCCTCGCGACGTTTTCGGCTGCTGCCCCAGGACGGCGACGATCGCCATGGCCCTTCTGGCTTCCATCGCTCCCCTACTCCCCAGCCTTTCGCCAGTCGCTCCCCGTCTGCTGGCTCAGCAATCTCCCGCCAAGGATACCCAAAGCCGCGACGAGGGCTCCCGCAGTGCAG
>Ga0315902_10000789_pt1 | contig 53276 bp, 59 predicted proteins | sample LakEriMetagenome_9_FD_203523 | JGI IMG/M metagenome (GOLD analysis project Ga0315902, IMG submission 203523) | Freshwater fungal communities from buoy surface, Lake Erie, Ohio, United States - Buoy 12 MA117 | ecosystem: Environmental > Aquatic > Freshwater > Lake > Lake biofilm | place: USA... | reverse complement strand
CACTATCGCTAGCCCTTAGATCGGGATTCACTCGTATCCCGGTAATCTCAGATAATTTAGATAATGTGGTTGGAATTGCCTACGTTAAGGATCTTGCAAAACGGGTTCATGAAAACCGGGATGCCGAGCTAATAGAGAATGTAGAAGAGCATCTAAGAAAAGCTACCTTTGTTCCCGAGACTAAAACTGCAGATGAATTGCTTAAGCAAATGCAAAGAGATCAAATCCATATGGCAGTAGTAGTGGATGAGTATGGTGGAACTGCTGGATTAATAACTATTGAAGATATTCTTGAAGAGATTGTTGGTGAAATTGCTGATGAATACGATGATGATGAAAACGAAGAAGTTGAGTGGTTATCAGAAGGTAAAGCTAGAATCTCAGCGCGTTTGCATGTTGAAGATTTTGCGGAAAAATTCGATTCAGAATTTACAGCCGAAGAAATTGAAGATGTAGATAGCATCGGTGGGTTAATTGCTAAACATTTGGGTCGAGTTCCAATACCAGGTAGCACAATTACCGTTCCTGGTTGGAAATTAACCGCGGAGAGACCAGTTGGTAGGCGCCATCGAATTGCAACAGTTCTAGTGGAAAAAATCGAGGAAGCAAATCAAATTACAGATCAGTTGTAAGATGGCCTAATGCGAATTGTCAGATTCACTGCTCCTGCAGATTCAGGCGTAGGAACAGATCCGTTATTTGGCGTTCTAAATGAGAAAGATTCAATCCTGCTTCTAAAGGGTGATCCAATATTTTCTGGAATTGTGCCACAAGATAAAACTTTGAAATTGTCTGAGGTTAAGTTGTTGGCACCAGTTCTTCCTAGAAGCAAAGTTGTTTGTATAGGTAAAAATTATGCCGACCATGCAGCTGAAATGGATTCTGTGGTTCCAAGTGAGCCAGTTATTTTCATTAAACCCAATACCTCAGTAATCGGTCCAAACGAAACCATTGTTTGGCCAAGAATGAGCGAGCGAGTGGACCATGAGGTAGAGCTTGCGATTGTTATTGGGCGAATTTGCAAAGAGGTACCAGCTGCAAAATATAAAGATGTAATTTTTGGTTACACAATCGCAAATGATGTCACTGCTCGGGACCTGCAGAAAAAAGATGGCCAGTGGAGTAGAGCTAAAGGTTTTGACACCTTTTGCCCACTAGGGCCTTGGGTAGATACTGAATTTGAACCAATTGATCAGAGAATCTCTTCAACCCTTAATGGTGAAGAAAGGCAATCGTCAAAACTATCTGAGATGATTTTCAAAGTTCCTACAATTATTGAATTTGTCTCAAATGTAATGACACTTCTTCCTGGAGATGTAATTCTGACTGGAACACCTGCTGGTATTGGTCCCATGCCCGCGGGAGCATCGATTTCAGTTTCAATTGAGGGTTTAGGCACTTTAAGCAATAGGGTTTCCTCTCGTGTCCAATAAATCTTCGGTAAGAGTTAGATTTGCCCCGTCGCCAACTGGGGATTTGCATGTTGGAAATATCCGAACAGCTCTTTTTGATTGGGCTTATGCAAGACATACTGGCGGTAAGTTGATTTTTAGAATTGAAGATACTGATACTGAAAGAGTTACTGATCAATATATTCAAGCTGCCATCGATACTTTGAAGTGGCTTGGTTTAAATTGGGATGAAGGCCCTGAAGTTGGTGGCGAGTATGGCCCCTACCTTCAATCGCAGCGATTAGAGATCTACGCAACTTGGGCAGATAAATTCTTGGCTCAAGGCGATGCTTATCATTGTTATTGCAGTGGTGAAGAGTTAGAAGAGCGACGCCAATTGCAGATGAAGAATAATCAAGCGCCTGGATATGACGGAAAATGTCGAAATCTGTCAGCGACGCAAATACAAGAGTTTACGTCGCAGGGAAGAAAACCAGTTGTCAGAATGCGAATGCCTGATGGCGAAACAACATTTGTTGATGCCATCCGCGGTGAGGTTAAGTTTGAGCACAAGTATGTACCTGACTTTGTACTAGCCAGAGCGGATGGTTCACCACTTTATACACTGGCTGTTGCTGTTGATGATGTGCTCATGAAAATCACCCATGTATTACGAGGTGAAGATTTACTCTCTTCTACTCCTCGACAAATTCGTGTTTATCAAGCAATGGGATTGAAGCCTAGTGAGTACCCAATTTTTGCTCACCTACCATTTGTAATGGGCCAGGATAATGCAAAATTATCTAAGCGAAATGGTGAAGTTTCTATTGCTTGGTATAGAGAACAAGGATTTCTTCCTGAAGCTATCTGTAATTACTTAGCACTACTTGGCTGGTCTCCTGGAGATGACAAAGAAAATATTACGATGCAAGAGTTGGTTGAGTTATTCACTGTTGAAAGAGTTAATAGCAGCCCGGCTAGATTTGATATGAAAAAGCTGGAGGCTATTAATGGCGATAAAATTCGTGCCCTTACCATTGATGAATTTCTCAAATGGGCGCTGCCATTCCTGATAAACGCTAAAGTTATTACTGGAAGTGAAGCAGAGCTAGATGTAGTCCGATCTGCCCTGCCAATTATTCAAGAGCGAATTGTGAAGTTAGCTGAGATACCGGCAATGTTGAACTTTTTGTTTATTAAGAATTTCAAAGTTGAAGGTGATGAAATGGGCAAGATTGTTGATCCTGATTCCCAAAATGTTTTGAAAGTTGCATTGACTAAACTTGAGCCTGTGCAATCCTGGGATCATGTTGCCATTGAATCCGTACTACGGGTGGCGTTGATTGAAGAGCTTGGATTAAAGCCAAGAATCGCATTTAGTGCACTTCGGATTGCGGTAACTGGCTCACATATTTCACCGCCATTATTTGAGTCTTTGGAACTATTGGGCAAGGAGCGTTCAATAGCCAGAATTAAGGCGGCAATTTCCAATTAATTTGTGGTGCAGGGTATTCTTATCCAGTACTAAAAAGTTTTGGGGTATGGGGTAATTGGTAGCCCAGCTGATTCTGGTTCAGCTTGTCTAGGTTCGAGTCCTGGTACCCCAGCGATAATGTAAAGTTTTACCGTACGGCTCCGTCGTCTAGTGGCCTAGGACTCTGGCTTCTCAAGCCAGCTACGAGGGTTCGAATCCCTTCGGAGCTACATCTATTACTTACTGCTTTTAAGTAAGTGCTCAGTTAATCTGGCTGCAGTTGCAACAACGGCGGCTGCATGAATTCTCCCAGGCTGCCTGCTTAATCTTTCAATAGGCCCACTAATACTTACTGCTGCGATAACTTTATTGTTTGGACCACGAACTGGTGCAGATACAGATGCAACACCTGCTTCTCTTTCTCCCACTGATTGAGCCCAACCTCGACGCCTAACCGCTGAAAGATTTGCGGCTGTGAATTTTGCATTAACCAAACTTCGATGAAGTTTGTCGGCCTCTTGCCATGCAAGAAGAATTTGTGCAGCAGAGCCAGCTTGCATAGTTAACACAGTGCCAACAGGAACAGAATCTCTTAATCCAGTTAATCTTTCAGCGGTTGCAACGCAAATTCTAAGATCACCTTGTCTTCTGTATAACTGGGCACTCTCACCAGTTGCATCGCGCAATGCAGTCAGGGCAGGGGAGGCAACTGCTAATAATTTATCTTCACCGGCTGCTGCAGCCAGTTCGCTAGATCTTGATCCAAGCACAAAACGACCAGAAAAATCTCGACTAACAAGTCGGTGATGTTCTAATGCAACGGCCAGGCGATGCGCCGTTGGCCTTGCTATCCCAGTTGATGCAACAAGCTCGCTTAAGGATTGTGGGCCTGCCTCAAGGGCTGCCAAAATCTTTACCGCTTTATCTAAAACACCAACTCCGCTATTCTTACCGTCCACACTCTGATAATGCCATCTCACCTATTGAGAAGCAAATCCGGGTGGAAATATTAAGAGAAGTAAATAAGGAGTTAGATCCAAATGGGTAAGACGCTAGCAGAGAAAATTTGGTCCGAGCATGTGGTTTCTTCCACGGCCGGTGAACCAGATTTACTTTACATTGATCTGCACCTAATTCACGAGGTTACTAGCCCACAAGCATTTGATGGTTTACGCCTTGCAAATCGAAAAGTTCGCCGACCTGATTTAACCATTGCAACTGAAGATCACAATGTGCCAACTTTAAATATCGATAAACCAATTGCTGATCCAGTATCTAAATTACAGGTAGATACCCTACGAAAAAATTGTGTTGAATTTGGTGTAAGGCTGCACTCCTTAGGAGATGTTGATCAAGGAATCGTGCACGTAGTTGGACCGCAGCTAGGCATTACCCAGCCAGGAATGACAATTGTTTGCGGAGATTCTCACACATCAACTCATGGCGCATTTGGTGCATTAGCTTTTGGTATTGGCACCAGCGAGGTCGAGCATGTATTGGCAACTCAAACTTTGCCATTGCTACGACCAAAGACGATGGCAATAAATGTTGAAGGAAGCCTTAAGGCTGGCGTGACAAGTAAGGATATTATTTTGGCAGTAATCGCAAAGATCGGAACTGGCGGCGGTCAAGGTTACATTCTTGAGTATCGTGGAAGTGCCATTCGGGAGTTATCAATGGAAGCCAGAATGACTATTTGTAATATGTCTATCGAAGCTGGTGCAAGAGCTGGATTAATCGCCCCTGATCAAACAACCTTTGATTATGTTAAAGGTAAGCCTCACGCTCCAACTGGTGCAGAGTGGGATTTGGCAGTTGCCTACTGGAAGACCTTAACAACAGATTCAGATGCAAAATTTGATAAAGAGGTTAATTTAAATGCCGATGAACTTGCACCATTTGTTACTTGGGGTACAAATCCTGGACAGGGACTGCCACTAAGTGCATCAGTGCCTAACCCAAGTGATTTTGCAAATGCCGAAGATCGCGGTGCTGCAGAGCGAGCACTTGAATATATGGATTTAAAACCAGGAACTCCACTTAAATCAATCAAGGTTGATACGGTATTTCTAGGTTCATGTACAAATGGTCGAATTGAAGATTTACGATCAGCAGCATCCATCATTAAGGGAAAGAAAATCGCTTCCTCACTTCGATTATTAGTAGTGCCTGGTTCTGCTCGCGTTAGATTGCAAGCTGAATCCGAAGGATTAGATAAAGTCTTTCTTGATGCCGGAGCTGAATGGCGAAGTGCTGGATGTTCTATGTGTTTGGGAATGAATCCAGATCAGTTAAAACCAGGTGAGCGAGCAGCCTCAACAAGTAATAGAAACTTTGAAGGTCGCCAAGGTAAAGGCGGTCGTACTCACTTAGTAAGTCCATTAGTAGCAGCAGCCACAGCCTTAAAGGGCACTTTGGCATCACCGGCGGATTTGTAATATGGAAAAATTCATAAAGCATTCAGGAAGTGCATTGCCACTTCGTCGAAGCAATGTTGATACCGATCAAATCATCCCTGCGGTGTATTTGAAGCGAATTACAAAAAGTGGCTTTGAAGATGGTTTATTTGCAGCCTGGCGAAATGACCCTAGCTTTGTACTAAACCAACCACAGTTTAAAAATGCCACCATCTTGGTAGCTGGTCCAGATTTTGGTACGGGGTCATCCCGAGAGCATGCAGTTTGGGCACTTCAAAATTATGGTTTCAAAGTTGTTCTCTCAAGTAGATTCGCAGATATCTTCCGTGGCAACTCTCAGAAGATGGGATTGCTGACTGTGATTTTGACGCAAGATGAGATTGAAAATATCTGGCAAACAATCGAAAAGAGTGCTGATACTCAAATAACTGTAGATCTTGAGAGTAAAACTGTTTCCTATGACGGTAAAACCCTCACATTTACAATCGATGATTACACCAGATGGCGCCTTATGGAAGGGCTAGATGACATTGGCTTGACCTTTACCAAAATTGATGAGGTTTCAAAGTTTGAAGAAAAAAGAGCGAGTTTTAAGCCTAAAACATTGCCAATTCTCTAGTTCAAAACTCTAAAGTAATTATTTAGAGTTGTGTTTAAATCGCTAAAAACCTTGATTTTAAATAGGAATTTGGTTGCGACACACCCAATTAATTAAGCAAACTTTCATCACTCACCCCATAGATTAACCCTCAGTTAAGCAAATGCTTAATGTTTACGCTTAAAAATAAGGGGATCAAATGAACAAGGCCCAGTTCATCGCTTATCTAGCACCACAATTTGGTGATAGTAAGAAAGAAGCTGCTCGCGCTGTTGAGGTTGTATTTGATGCGATCGTTCGCAATATCTCAAAGGGCGAAGATGTAATGATTAATGATTTCGGTAAGTTTAAGAAAGTAGATCGTCCAGCACGTAAGGGACGTAATCCATTTACCGGCGAGACAATTCAAATCAAAGCAAGCAAGAAGGTTCGTTTCTTAGCTGCTAAAGGTTTGAAAGAGGTTATTTCTGGAGCACGTAAATTAGGACCAGCTCCAACACCTCCTGCAAAGGCTGCTCCAGCAAAGGCTGCAAAGGCCGTTAAGAAAGCTGGAAAGGCAAAGAAGGTTTCTCGCAAACCTGCAAAGAAAGCGAAGAAGTCAAAGCGTCGCTAATTAAGTAATTGAAAAAGCGGGATCTCATGCGTGAGGTCCCGTTTTTTTACGCTCATTTACACCCAATTCAATGATTGGTCGTAGAATTATGCAGTGTCTACAGAGTTGAAGATTTCTTATGCACCTCCATCGGGCAATCCTCTTGGCGTAACAGGTTGGTTTAGATTTGGCGCAACTGTTATGCGACCGATTCTAAATCTCATTGCCAAGCGAGATTGGCGTGGCGCAGAGAACCTTCCAAAATCTGGCGCAGCAATCGCTGTTTGTAACCACATCTCTTATATTGATCCACTTATTTTCACACATTTTCTATATGACAATGGCAGAGCCCCACGTTACTTAGGCAAAGCATCATTATTTAAATTACCAATCATCGGTAGAGTTTTACTTGGTGCAGGCCAGATTCCAGTTGAGCGAGAGACTTCAAACGCATCCAACTCACTTCAACATGCGATAGCTTTTTTGAAAGCTGGACATTTGCTTGGCGTTTATCCCGAGGGCACATTAACGCGGGATCAAAATTATTGGCCGATGAAGGCCAAGACAGGAATTGCCCGTCTTGCCATCCTCACACAAGTACCAGTAATTCCATGTGCGCAGTGGGGAGCTCAAAAAATTCTGCCCGCCTACAGCAAGAAACCAAAATTTTTCCCTCGAACTAAAGTGCAAGTCATTGCCGGAAAGCCACTAGATTTTTCTAAGTGGCAGGGAAGAGCTGAAGATCCAATTGCCCTAGAAGAGGCAACAGCTTATGTAATGCAGGCGGTTACAAATCTTCTTGAAGGCTTGCGTGGAGAGAGTGCACCAGCTGAGGTTTTTGATCCACGTAAATCAAATCTACCCCGCATTGGCAATTTTAAGAAGGACAAGAAATGAAAAAAATTGCAGTCCTTGGATCTGGTGCATGGGGAACAACCCTTGGACAGGTGATGGTTGACTCTGGCCAGCAAGTATTAATTTGGGGTCGAAACAAGAAAGTTGTTCGGGAGATAAATCGCAGACATACCAATCGCAGATTTCTAAAAGGAATTGATCTTCCCCGGGAGTTGAAAGCAACCACGGATATTAAAGCGGTTCTAGAGTTTGCCGACGTAATTTTATTGGCAATTCCATCTCAAACTTTGCGCGAAAATCTTGAGGAGTGGAAAGGTTTTTTCCCAAAGGATTTGCCGGTAATAAGTACATTAAAGGGTATTGAGGTTAATACTCAGTTACGAATGACTGAGGTTGCCCAAGAGGTTTTGGGTCTAGATAAATCACAATTTGGCTTAATTACAGGTCCAAACTTGGCCAATGAGATCATTATGCGACAACCAGCTGGTGCAGTTGCAGCATCTGAGAATCCATTAAACATTGAGTTAATGCAGGAGATCTTTGCAACTAATTACTTCAGAATTTATCCCTCAAGCGATTTAATCGGATGTGAGTTTGCAGGGGCAGCTAAAAGCGTTATTGCTCTTGCGGTGGGAATTGCAGTTGGTATGGGGTATGGAGAAAACACACAAGGCTTAATGATTACGCGCGGTCTTTCTGAGGTTGCAAGATTAGGTGCAGCATATGGAGCAAATCCACTTACCTTCTTGGGTCTTGCAGGCATTGGCGATTTGGTAGCAAGTGCGCAATCACCATTATCTAGAAACAGAAGTTTTGGTGAAGTACTTGGAAAATCTGGTTCAATAACTAAGGCCCGGGCGCAGGTAGTTAAAACAGTTGAAGGAGTTTACTCAGCTGGTGCAATTTTAGAGCTGGCACATAGAGTAGGTATTGAGGTTCCAATAATTGAGGCTGTATCTGATGTTGTGGCTGGAACATTAAATCCTAAAGATGCGATGAGTCGACTGATGACTGTGAGCATTAAGGCTGAGATTGAATGAGTAAGTTAAAGGTTGCCTTAATTTGTGGTGGTAAAAGTAGTGAGCATGAAATTTCCTGTGTTTCAGCCAATGGAATTTTAAATGCACTAGATAGAACCCAATTTGAACCGGTGTTGATTGGTATCACCAAGAATGGAAGGTGGTTGTTACTTCCTAGTGATACTAATTTTGCAATTATCAACGGTGCACTACCCGTTGTGCCTGAGTCAGGTGTTGAAATTAATGTAACTAGCCAAGGGTTGTTTTCTGGTGGTAAAAACTTAGAGATTGATGTCGCCTTTCCAATACTGCATGGACCTTATGGTGAAGATGGAACTATTCAAGGTTTGCTTGAAATGATCGGTATAAAATATGTTGGCTCAGGAGTTCTAGCTAGCGCAGTTTGTATGGATAAATCTTATGCAAAGCCAATATTTGCCTCTGCTGGTTTAAATGTGGCCCCTGGAATTGTTGTTACCTCCAAAAACTTTGAACTACCAAGTACTTTGAAATTCCCATTATTTGTTAAACCAGCTCGAAGTGGTTCAAGTCGTGGCACAACAAAGGTAAAGGAATTAACGCAATTAGCCGGGGCTGTAGAGCACGCATTGGATTTTGATACAAAGGTAATTATCGAACAGGCCATCGTAGGAAAAGAAATTGAGTGCGCAGTTCTTCAGGCTGATGACAAAATTACAGTTTCTAAGGTAGGTCAAATTCTTATCTCAGACAAATTTGAATTCTATGATTTTCAAGCTAAGTACCTAGATGATTCTATGCAATTAATTTTGCCTGCTAATTTGCCGGAGGAGGCTTCCGGCCAAATCCAACAAGCAGCATTAATTGCTTTTGAAGCTGCAGGTTGTGAAGGTTTAGCTCGGGTTGATTTCTTCTACTCAAGTGAAGGCAAAGTAATTATTAATGAGATTAATACTATGCCTGGCTTCACGCCCATGTCAGTTTATCCAAAGTTAATTGAAAACAGCGGAATAAATTATCAACAGCTAATTACCAAACTCATTCAAACAGCTAAAAATAGATCAAGTAGCATCACTCGATAATCAAATGGATGGAATTCTAGAAAAGCAAGCGGTTAAACGCGTGCTTGCAGCGTTAGCAGAGAATCAAATCAAAGGTGAAGTGAAAATACTTTCAGAAACTGCAAAGAGTGCAGCCGAGGCCGCTAATGGATTGGGTATTGAGGTAGGACAAATTGCCTCATCAATTATTTTTAAGCTCCCTGATAATTCTCCATTATTGGTAATTACCTCTGGTAGACATCGCGTTGATGCCGAGTTGGTTGCAGCAAAGCTCAATATGGGTGAGTTAGGAAGAGTTGATGCAGATTATGTTAAAACTAGTTCCGGGTTTTCTATCGGCGGAGTATCACCGATTGGCTGGCTAAACCCTCCTGCCGTTACTTTAATTGATACTTCATTGGCAGATTATGAAGTAGTGTGGGCAGCAGCAGGACATCCACATGCAGTTTTTCCAACAACTTTTGCGGAGTTGGAAAGTGTTTGTAATGCAACAGCTATGGAAGTAGGAGAGTGAGATGAAAAAACTGAGCAAAGCAAAGATATTTGAATGGTTAGGTGTAGTTACCGCAATTGTCTACTCACTTCTTGTAGCGGCAAATATTGGCGCAGAGTTTATTGGCTTTACATTACTTTTAGCTTCTTCTGCTTTTATCGGTGTGTGGGCCTTCTTGGGTAAGCACAAAGGAATTCTTTTCCTTCAATTCTTTTATGCCACAGCTGGAATTATTGGGATGGTTCGCTGGTTTTAATGAAAATATCTAGGAGAACAAATTCCTTAGGAGACTCCTAGGCTTAATTAATGATTATGGATTGGTATTGCTCTCTACTTGTTAGCTAGCCAACGTTAGAGAGCAAACTCCAACAAGAATTAAAAAGTTGTGACTGGGCAAGTAAGAGTTCTAGTGATTCCAGCAACAGTTTGAACTTTAGCCAAAACAGTGCGACCTAAATCCTCCATGCTTGCAGATTCAGCTCGCATAATTACATCGTATGGACCGGTTACTCCTTCAGCAATGGTGACTCCCGCAATTGCTGAGACAGCTTTCGCCACACTTGAAGCCTTGCCGACTTCGGTTTGAATCAAAATATAAGCCTGAACAGACATTTTTAGCCTTTCAATCAATCCTTAAGTGTTCGACAATGAACCTTAGCGATAATAAAGGGTAGCCTATAGCGAGTTAATTGGGGAGTGCCATTGATTGAGTCAGAAGCTGGTCTGGTTGAACGCTTACGCGAACTTTTCCAAACCTCCTTTGCCCAAGGGGTAGAGGTAGGAATTGGTGATGATGCCGCGGTGATTTCTGCGTCAAACAATAAGCTGGTTGCGACTTTAGATATTGCAATTGAAAATGTGCATTTTAAATCTTTATGGTCTTCACCATTTCAAATAGGTGCGAAATTGACCACTGCCAATCTGGCCGACTTGTTTTCTATGGGCGCTACCCCTAAATACTTACTAGTTGGAGCAGCTATTTCTGAAGTAAACAATTCAGAAGTTATCACCGAGCTTGCCCAGGGCATTAGATCTGTTGCCGATAAATTTGAGGTTTCAGTTATAGGTGGTGATTTGAGCAAGTCAGAAAAAATGAGTTTGAGTATTACGGCACTAGGTGAGATGGCTAAAGATCCAATAACTCGCAGCGGTGCATCTGCAGGTGATCTAATTTATCTAAGTTCATTGCCAGGCTTATCAGCTGCAGGGCTTGCAATACTAGAAAGAGGTTTAGATCGACCTAAGTATGTTGTTCAAGCGCACCTGAATCCAAAACTTGTTGCTCCGATTAAGCTAATTGAGGTTGCCTCTGCCATGAGTGATATCAGTGATGGATTGGTAAGTGATGCAAGAAATATTGCAAGGGCATCAAAGGTTGATTTGAATTTTGATACCAGTGCGCTTGAAGCTACTCCTGATTTTAAAGATCTAGCAGAGTTAGCAACCGAGTTAGGTGTGGATGTGTATGACTGGATTTTGTCTGGCGGTGAGGATCATTTCTTTATTGCCACAGTTCCAGAGAAATATGCCGACGAAAACCTTGGTATTCAGGTTGGAAAAGTAGTTGCAGGAAGCGGATTAATTACGATTGATGGAGTGCAAACTCAAAGAGCTGGTTACCAGCACTTTTAAACTAGCGAGAGACCTTGCCAGCTTTCAGGCATGAAGAGCAAACATTCTTACGCTTTGTTTGACCGTTGATGATGGTGCGAATCTTTTGAATATTTGGATTCCAACGGCGACGGGTAGCACGCTTTGAGTGGGAGACATTATTGCCAAAGCTTGGGGCTTTGCCACAGATATCGCAGACTGAAGACACTTTATTTACTCCCTTATATTCGCAGAACTACTAACTAGAGGCGAAAGATTACCTTGAGAGGGTATTAATTGGCTAATCCAGTGGGTAATTACGCACAGATTGCCATTAGGCGTTAGATACTTCCACTATGGCCGACCTATCTACACGATTAACAAATATCGTCGGCGACCGGACTGCGCAGGTTCTAGACAACTCCTTTGGGATATCAACTGTCAATGATTTATTGCGTCACTATCCAAGGCGATATGTGGTGCGCGGTGAATTAACAGATATCTCAACTTTGGTTGCTGATGATGAGGTCACGATTTTGGCCGAGATCGAAGCGGTTAAGTTAAGAAGAGCAAATGGTAAGAACATTCTTGAAGTAATTGTCACAGATGGCAGCGCTAATTTATCTTTAACTTTTTTCAATCAGGCTTGGCGGGAGAAGGACCTAAGAGCCGGACGAGTTGGCCTCTTTGCTGGAAAAATAGGAGTGTTTAAAGGTAGACGCCAGTTATCTCATCCAGATTATCAATTGATTCCAGACGGGGATAATGTTGACGAAGCGGTTGCCGAGTTTGCTGGCAAGTTTCTGCCGGTTTATCCAGCCACGGCAAAACTTCCTTCTTGGAAAATTATGCAGTGCATGAAGCTAGCGCTGGATTCTTTGGATGATTTTCCAGATTACCTACCTTCTGAAATTACTCAGCAATTTGCTTATCCAATTTTAAAGAAAGCATTTTTAGATATACATCAACCACCAGATCTGCAAAGTGCTGAAAATGCTCGAAATCGCCTGACCTTTGATGAGGCACTGCTTCTTCAACTTCTCCTTGGCCAACGCAGAGCAGAGATTGTTAAGTTAAGTACAAAATCGCGTACACCAAATACTCCTGTCTTGGTTGCCGCCTTTGAGAAAACTCTGCCATTTGAATTCACAGATGGACAATCTGTGGTTAATAATGAGATTGAAAAGGATCTTTCAAATAATTATCCAATGCACCGACTGTTGCAAGGTGAGGTTGGATCTGGAAAAACTGTTGTGGCTTTGCGAGCGATGCTCTCGGTAGTCGACTCCGGCGGTCAGACTGCCTTATTGGCACCAACTGAAGTATTAGCGCAGCAGCATTATCGAACCATTACACAATTACTTGGAAAACTTGCCCAAGCTGGAACTTTAGAGGCAAGTGATATTGGCACAAAGGTTGAGTTATTAACTGGTTCATTAAGCGCAGCTGAAAAGAAATTGATTCACTCTAATTTGGCCTCAGGTGAAACTGGAATTGTTATTGGGACTCATGCCCTAATTTCTGATGGCGTAGCTTTTAACGATTTGGGCTTAGTGGTAGTTGATGAACAACATCGTTTTGGAGTTGAGCAAAGAGATGCCTTGCGAATGAAGGCAAAACAACCACCTCATCTTTTGGTAATGACAGCAACACCAATTCCACGAACTGTTGCAATGACTGTTTTTGGAGATCTAGATATTTCAACTTTAAAGGAGTTGCCAAAGGGTCGCGTTGCTATTACAACCCATGTCATACCAGTACTAGAGAAACCACACTTCCTTGATCGTGCCTGGCAAAGAGTTAGGGAAGAGGTTGATAAGGGGCATCAGGTTTATATCGTCGCGCCGCGAATTGCTAATCCAAATAAGAAATTAACCGCGCGAGAGATTGCCGCTGCCCAACTTTTGGGTGAGGAGTTTATGGATGGTGAGCCAATAAGTGCGGTAGAAGAGCTTGCGCCAGAGTTGGCATCTGGCTCCCTTGCTGGGTTAAAAATTGCAGTATTGCATGGCAGATTAAGTAGTGATGTAAAAGAGCAAACCATGCAAGCTTTTGCTGCAGGTCAGATTCAAGTTCTAGTTGCTACCACCGTGATTGAAGTTGGTGTAGATGTTCCGAATGCAACAATGATGGTAATTATGGATGCAGATAGATTTGGCGTCTCCCAATTGCACCAGTTACGAGGTCGAGTAGGAAGAGGAGCCGCACCTGGACTTTGCTTATTAGTAAGTGGCGCAGCAGAGGGATCACCTAGTCTTGACCGTCTTACCGCGGTTGCTTCAACATTAGATGGCTTTGAATTGGCCAGAATAGATTTAGAGCAACGTAAAGAGGGAGATGTGTTGGGTAAATCCCAATCAGGCGGAAGATCTCACCTTCGATTATTAAAGGTATTAAGAGATGAGAGTTTGATTGATCAGGCACGTGAGGTTTCCAATAAAATCCTAACCACCGATCCAAACTTAGATCACTTGCCTGATTTAAGAGATGAGGTTGATAGATTAAAAGAGGATGAGGCTGCAAAGTTTATGGACAAATCATGAGCATGCGAATAATTGCAGGTCTGGGTAAGGGAAGAAAATTGTTTTCACCTCCATCGATTACACGACCAACCTCTGATCGCGCTCGCGAAGGTTTATTCTCTTCATTAAGTTCTACCTTTGGTAGTTTGGATGGTTTACATTTCTTGGATTTATTTGCTGGATCTGGAGCGGTTGGCGTTGAAGCTTTATCTAGGGGTGCAGGCCTTGTAGAAGCGGTTGAAAGTAATCCGGTGAGTGCCAAAGTTTGTGAAGATAACTTTTCTCTTTTGAGTGGATCTGAAGGAGTTGGCCAATTTAAAGTTCAGACCAAAACTGTTTTTGAATATCTAAATCATTTTGCCACTGGCTCCTTTGAAATTATTTATATAGATCCACCATATGAAGTAGAAAACACTGAGGTTGAGAAAATGCTTAAGAAGATTTTTAATTTAAATCTACTAAATAAGTTTGGTGTGATTGCAATTGAGCGAGATGCAAAGGGTAAAACCTTTACCTGGCCCGAAGGATTTTCTGAGTTAAAGGTACGCTCATATGGTGCTGGTGCCATTCATTATGGAGTGCTCACTGAGCGCAATCTCTGATCAGAAATGGCTAACTCAGCAATAAGTTGCTAGCGTTTTACTCATGAGAAGAGTTGTATGTCCTGGGTCATTTGATCCGATCACAAATGGGCATTTAGATATTATTGCCAGGGCATGTTCATTATTTGATGAGGTAGTAATCGCTGTTCTAGTAAACCAAACAAAGAGTTCATTATTTACAGTTGAAGAACGTATTGAGATGATTAAAGAGGTAACCACTAGATATACCAATGTTAAGGTGGATTCCTGGTCTGGGCTGCTAGTTGATTACTGCCGTACTAATAAAATCCCGACAATTGTTAAAGGTCTTAGGGCGGTAAGTGATTTTGATTATGAGCTACAAATGAGTCAGGTGAACCTGCAACTTCAGGGCGTAGAAACCCTATTTATGTCGACTGCACCTTCACACTCATTCCTTTCTTCATCTTTGGTCAAAGAGATTGCAAGTTATGGCGGCGATGTTTCGGCGTATATGCCGGCGGCAATTGTTGATAAGTTAAAATCTAGAGTCGGCCGGAAGGAATAAAGATGGATGTAGTGGAGAATTTAGAAGCAGCAATTGCTGCTGTTGAAGAGGCGAGATCTGTTCCGCTTTCAGCATCTTGTGTCATTAATAGAGGCGAGATGTTGCAACTACTTGATCAAGTAAAAGTCTCTTTCCCTAATGACCTGGCTAAGGCGATCTCAATATTGCGCGAGAAAGAAGATATTTTAGAAAATGCCCATAAGCAGGCCGATGGGATTATTGCCCAAGCTCGCGATGAAGTTGCGCGTCTAGTTGAACAAACTACTATCGTTTCAAATGCACGAAAAGAAGCAACTCGAATTTTGGCTGAGGCAAATCTTGAAGGCAAAAAGAACCGAGAAGAGATTGATGAGTACATCGATTCCAGACTTGCAACCCTTGAAGTTATTTTGAATAAAACTTTGGATGTGATTAGTAAAGGTAGAGATCAGTTAGGCGGAGTAGAAACCAAGCACGCCCTTTCTGACTTAAATAAGTAGTCTCATGGCTAGATCAATTTTTATCTTTAATACCCATGATTTGCCGCATCGTGCTGGGGAAATGCGGGAGTATCAATTAGATTTAAAAATCACCGAACCAGTGGGAGTTGATCTTCTGGCGGTGAAGCCAGGTGAGGTAATTGAGGTTGATCTAAGAGTGCAATCTGTCGATGAAGGAGTGCTGGCTACAGCTCGAGTAATGGCTACGGCGACAGGTGAGTGCACAAGATGTTTGAAGCCAATCTCATGGCCAATTGATGAGAATTTCACTGAGCTTTATTACTATGAAATTTCAACCAATAAATCTGCAAAGAAACGTGGATCAAAATCAAGTAAGGCAGATGATATTGATTTGGAAGAGGATGATTTAAGTTTCATGGTTGGAGATGAGATAGATCTTGAGCCTGCAATTAGAGATGCGGTTATTTTAAATCTTGCAGTCAATCCACTTTGTACGGAAGATTGTCCTGGCTTAGAGGAAAAGCAGGGGGAGAATTGGAGCTATCTGCCAGAGGTTGAGTCTGAAACTCCAGCGGATCAGAGATGGGCTGCTCTGAAGGATTTCCCGCTCAAAAACTAATCGTTTTTACAAGTTCCAACTTTTCGTAGATAATTCTCACCTTACGCAGAAAGCACATATAAGGAGTAAAGATCATGCCAGTTCCAAAGCGAAAAATGTCGCGAGCACGTACTCGCTCTCGCCGAAGCATGTGGAAAACAACTCCTGCTCACTTAGCAACATGTGAACAATGCCAGTCACCAAAATTGCAACACACTGCATGTCCAACCTGCGGTACTTATAACCGTCGTCAGGTTCTAGAGGTTTAATCTGTACTCTGACCTAACCGAGCAACTCGGAATATCGGTTAAGGAAGAGTTGCTTGAACTTGCTTTAACTCATCGCTCGTTCTCATACGAAGCTGGTGGAATTCCAACAAATGAACGCTTAGAGTTTTTAGGCGATTCTGTTTTGGGGTTAATTGTTACAGAGGAGCTTTATAAGAAATTTCCAGATTTAGATGAGAGTCGATTAAGTCCACTTCGATCAGGTGTAGTCAATATGAAAGCCTTGGCACAAATTGCCAGAGAAATAAAATTGGGTTCTCATTTGCGAATTGGTAAGGGCGAAGAATCAACTAATGGTCGAGATAAGAATTCAATTCTTGCAGATTCTCTTGAGGCACTAGTTGGAGCAATTTATCTCCAACACGGTTATGAAAAAACTGCAGAAATTATTTTGAATTGGATGAAACCTTCGTTGGATTCAGTTTTAACTTTAGGAGCCGCCTTGGATGCAAAGACTGCGTTACAAGAGCTGGCAGCAAGTATGAATTTGGCATCGCCTGAGTATGAGATCAGTGAATCAGGTCCAGATCATGATAAAAGTTTTATAGCTACCGCATTAGTTGGTAGTGAGCGATTTCCAACCGGTCAAGGAAAGAGTAAGCGCGAAGCAGAACAATCTGCTGCAAAACTTGCCCATGAACATTTGAGCAGTAGATTAAATAAGAAGTAATAATCTGAGAATTAATGCCAGAGTTACCTGAGGTTGAAACTGTTAGGCGCGGCCTTGAGCAGTATGTTGTAGGAAAAAAAGTTGTTAGTGCTGAAAGTTTTCACCGGCGGACAATAAAACCAAGCTCACTTGGGCGCTTAGAGATGGTGACAGGATCAAAGATCTTGGCAGTTAAGCGGCGGGGTAAGTTTCTTTGGTTTGAATTAGATCGAGATTTTGTCCTGGTGGCGCACCTGGGGATGAGTGGTCAATTATTAGTCCAACAAACCAACGCATTCGATCAGAGTCATTTGCGGGCCAGATTAAGGTTGGGCGGAAAGCTAAATCGAACCAGCAAAGATGAGATTAGATTTATTGATCAAAGAACCTTTGGTTGGCTTTCAGTTGAGGAGTCATCTGAAGGAATCCCTACCAGCGTAAGACACATTGCATTTGATCCATTTGAAGATAATTTTGATTTAAAAAGTGTTGTCAGCAAAATTCGGCAAAAACGTTGTTCAATTAAGAGCGCAATATTAAATCAAGAGGTTTTAAGTGGAATTGGAAATATTTATGCAGATGAGGCGCTATGGCGATCTAAAATCCACCCCGAGATCATCTGCGAAGATTTATCAGAGGTTGAGGTCAAGAAAGTTATATCCTCAGCCAAATCTGTTATGAAATTAGCCATTAAATCTGGTGGAACATCATTTGATGAGCAGTATAAAAATGTAAATGGCGAAAGCGGATATTTTTCTAGGTCTTTACAGGTATATGGCCAACAAGGCCAGCCATGTTCAAGATGTGGCAGTGCTATCCACAGGATCGCCTTTGCAAATCGATCTTCTCACTTTTGCCCGCGTTGCCAACGGTAGGTAGCGATGTTTTTTGGTGGTTTTTAGATAGGTTTGCGCCTATGAGGGCGAAGCCATGTATCTAAAAAGTATGAACCTTAAGGGGTTCAAATCTTTCGCCTCCTCTACCACCTTAAATTTTGAGCAGGGTATTACCTGCGTGGTTGGCCCAAATGGATCTGGAAAATCAAATGTTGTTGATGCCCTCTCCTGGGTAATGGGTGAGCAGGGAGCTAAATCCTTACGTGGTGGAAAGATGGAAGATGTTATTTTCGCCGGTACTTCAGGTCGAGCACCACTTGGTCGTGCTGAGGTTTCAGTAACTATTGATAATGCCGATGGTGTTCTACCAATCGATTTTTCTGAGGTAACAATTACCCGTGTTTTATTCCGAAATGGTTCATCTGAATATTTGTTAAATGGTGAAACAACTAGGTTGTTAGATATTCAAGAGTTGTTAAGTGATAGCGGTATTGGTAGAGAGATGCATGTAATTGTTGGACAAGGCCAACTAGATGCAATTTTGCTAGCAAACCCAGAGGAGCGCCGGGCCTTTATTGAAGAGGCGGCAGGAGTTTTAAAGCACCGTAAACGAAAAGAAAAGGCGCTGCGTAAATTAGATTCCATGCAAACAAATCTTGCTCGTATTCAAGATTTAACCGTTGAACTTCGTCGCCAATTAAGACCGCTTGGCAAGCAAGCAGAGGTTGCAAAGAAAGCTTCGGTAATTCAATCTGATGTGCGAGATTCCCGACTTCGATTACTAGCCGATGATTTAACTCGAATGAGATCTGAGATGGAAGTTGAAGTTGCAGATGAGAATGTATTGCGCGGTCGCAAGGAACAAGTAGAACTTGAACTAAATACCGCAAGGGCTCGTGAAGTTGAACTTGATGCAATTGCTGCAAGTGAGAATCCACAATTAATCTCGGCTCAAGAAAATTTCTATAGACTCACCGCTCAGCGAGAACAAATTAGAGGTATTCAAAATCTAGCTTCAGAGCGCGCCAGGTTTTTAGCTGAAGAGGCTGAAGAGGCTAAAGCTGTTGGGCGCGATCCAAAAGCATTAGAGGATGAAGCAGTACTTCTGCGGCAAGAAGAGTCAGAGTTAAGTTCGCAGGTTAGATCTTCACAAGAACAGTTACAGATTGATTCAAATTCTCTTAAGACAATTGAAGAACAGTTAGCACTTGAAGAAAATCGTGTCTCGGCTTCGTTACGTGCTATTGCTGATCAACGCGAGGGCACAGCAAGACAAGAGGGTCATATCAATGGGCTTCGCTCAAGAATTGATGCAACATCAGGAGAAATAAATAGATTATCAAATGCAAAGGAGTCTGCTGAGAATCGATTGAAGGGTTATAGAGAATCTTTCGCTTTAATTGAAACTCAAATTTCATCACTTGCTTCATCTGAACCTGGATTAGATGGCGAGTTCAATCGTTTAAAGATTGACTTAAAAGCTGCTGAAGGTGATTTAAAGGTTTTAAGTGAGAAGTTACAATCAACTGAAAAATTAAGAGCTGGTTCATTGGGCAGATTAACTGCTTTCAAGGAAATTACCGATCTAGTAGCACAATCAAATAATCCCGATTTAATTGAAAAGATATCTATTTTGACCTCAAATTGTGAGGCAGAGGTTTCAAAGGTTTCAGCTGATTGTGATCGAATAAAATTTGAATTAAGCACATCCCAAGAACGATTTAACTCTGTTAATCGTGAATACGAGTTGGTTCTGGCACGTTTGAATGATTCTGATGCAGCTATGACTGGATTTGCTGAGCAGCTAACAATTGCAGGTCAAAATGTTAAAAACACTGGTGAGGAGTTGGATCGAGTAATCACTTCACTTGATGCCGCAGTTGAACAACGCACATTTGATGAACGAGATCTTGCAGCAGCTATCGCGCAATTTGAATCTCATCAGACTCCGATGGAGCCAGATCTAACAAAGCTAGAAGATCTTAGATCTCAAGTTTCTGGAGCTAGGTCAAAAGAGGTTGAAGCAAGATTAAGCCTTCGAACAATTGAAGAACGTAAAGATGCTATATCTCAACGTGCAATGGCACTTGAGAACCAAGCAAATGCAGAGCGTGAAGCTGCTTCGAAATCTATTTCACGTCGCGAAAATCGTGCGCAAGCAGCGATCACAGCGCAGGAAATTGCCGACACAGCCTATGAAGCATTGATCCAAATCGAATCCTCTATTTCTAAGGCAGGGGCAGAACGCGAGCGTTTAGAGGGTTCTAGATCTGATCGAGAAGGTGAAATTCTTAGTTTAAGAACTATTGGCCGCGAGCTGGCGATTGAATTAGAGCGATTAACCTCAAGTGTTCACAGAGATGAGATCGCAAGAGCCGAACAAAGGCTGAGAATTGAGCAACTTGAAAATAAAGCGGTTGAGGAGTTGGGTGTTGATGTTGCAACTTTGCTAAATGAGTACGGTCCAGCAAATGATGTTCCAACATTTTATGAAAATGAGCAAGGTGAATTTGTTCCGGGGGATTTGATCCCATATCGTCGCGATCAACAGGAAAAGCGGTTAGCACAAGCTGAGAGGTCTCTTACACTTCTTGGAAAAATTAATCCGCTAGCTCTTGAAGAGTACACATCACTTGAAGAGCGATTGCGCTATTTGGCTGAACAGTTAGAGGACCTTAAGAAAACTAAAAAGGATCTTTTGGATATCATCAAAGAGGTTGATGACAGAGTTCAACAAATCTTTACCGAAGCTTATGAGGATACTGCTCGAGAATTTGAGCAAGTATTTGCTCGACTATTCCCAGGTGGAGATGGCAGATTAATTCTTACCAACCCATCAGATATGTTGACTTCTGGAGTTGATGTTGAAGCAAGGCCGCCAGGAAAAAGAGTTAAGCGCTTGTCACTGCTTTCAGGAGGTGAGCGATCATTGGTTGCAGTCGCCCTGTTGATTGCCATATTTAAAGCAAGACCTTCACCGTTTTATGTAATGGATGAGGTTGAGGCTGCATTAGATGATACAAACCTAGGAAGATTACTTGGTGTCTTCGAAGAGCTACGCGAAAAATCACAATTGATCATTATTACTCACCAAAAGAGAACTATGGAAATTGCTGATGCTTTATATGGCGTTACCATGAGAGGCGATGGCGTCAGTGAAGTTATTTCTCAACGTATTCGCGAAGTTGATGCAGTTTCTTAAGATATAAATGAGTTTGTTTAAGCGTTTATTTAATGCAATAAAATCTGGTTCAGTCTCAGATAATGAATGGGAAGAGATTCGAGGCAGCCTAATTGAATCTGATCTTGGAGTTAAGTTAACTGATGAATTGATTACAATGGCTAAAACCACCAAGCCTGAAGATGCTAAAGAGGCAATAATGGCTGAGGTTAAAAAATGGCTTAGCAAAGATGATCGAACCATTAAATTCACACCCGGACGAACAAATACAATTTTGGTTGTTGGTGTAAATGGGACTGGAAAAACTACCTCAACAGCTAAGTTGGCATTCCAGCTTAAGAGTCAGAAAAAAACTATCTTGTTGGCTGCAGCAGATACTTTTCGTGCTGCTGCGGTGGAACAGCTTCAAACTTGGGCAGATCGAATCGGTGTTGAGGTGGTCCATGGTGAAAGTAACGCAGATCCAGCATCTGTAGCATTTTCTGCAATTACAAAGGCAAAGGAAGATCAGATTGATTATTTGGTTGTAGATACCGCCGGTCGCCTACACACTAAGGAAAATTTGATGCAGGAGTTAGGCAAGGTACTTCGAGTTATTGAGAAGTTATCGCCTGTTGATGAAGTTTTATTGGTGATAGATGCGACTACAGGACAAAATGGAATGAATCAGGCGCGTGTGTTTATAGAAGCAGTTGGAGTCACTGGTTTGATAATTACAAAATTAGATGGAAGTGCCAAGGGTGGAGTCGGAATGGCGGTTGAAAAGGAGTTTGGTTTACCAATCAAATACATTGGCTCTGGGGAGCAGATTTCAGATCTGGCACCCTTTGATGCTGAGCGCTTTATTGAAGGCCTGCTGGAGTAAGTAACATACTTTTAACAATTGGGGCAGTTCTGTCACCCAATAGAAACTTGAAAAGCCCCCTGATTTAACTCAAGCAATAGATAGTTTTCCTATCTCAATGGCGAGGTTTCCCAATTTTTTCAATTCTGCGAGCAGCAGATACTGACTACTGGAGAACATATGACAGAAATAGTTTTAAACACTGGCGATACCGCGTGGGTATTAGCTAGTACAGCATTAGTACTTTTAATGACACCAGGTTTGGCACTTTTTTATGGCGGAATGGTTCGCGCTAAGAGTGTTTTGAACATGATGTTAATGTCGATGGTAACTATTGGAATAGTAAGTGTGCTCTGGGTTATCTACGGCTTCAAACTCGCTTTTGGATATGAAGCAAACTCACAATGGTATGGCGAGTTTTCATTATCTGGATTAGGAAGTGCAGTAAATGAGTTAACTAATAATGGTGGAGATTACCCAATTCCATTATTAGCATTTGCAGCATTTCAATTGATGTTTGCCATTATTACTCCTGCATTGATATCAGGTGCGATTGCTGATCGAACCAAGTTCACTGCATGGGCGGTTTTTGTAACAATCTGGGTGACAGTGGTTTATTTCCCAGTAGCACACTGGGTTTTTGCCTTTGGTAACAAGGTTGGCGATACCGTAACTGGAGCAGGCTTCTTAGCAGCAAGAGGCGTGCAAGATTTCGCAGGCGGAACTGCAGTTCACATTAATGCTGGCGCAGCTGGTTTAGCTATGGCAATTATTTTAGGTCGCAGAGTTGGTTGGCGCCGAGAATCTATGCGCCCACACTCTTTACCATTAGTTTTAATTGGTGCTGGTTTACTCTGGTTTGGTTGGTTTGGCTTTAATGCTGGCTCAGCCCTTGGTGCCAATGGCACAGCAGCGTTAGCACTACTTAATACCCAAGTTGCAACCGCAGCAGCTGCGCTGGGTTGGTTACTAGTTGAAAAGATTCGTGATGGGCATCCAACCTCATTAGGTGTGGCATCTGGAGCAGTGGCGGGATTAGTTGCAATCACACCAGCATGTGCATTTGTAGCACCATGGGCAGCAGTGATGATTGGTTTAATAGCTGGAATTTTATGCGCACTGGCGGTTGGCTTAAAGTATCTATTTAACTTTGATGACTCCTTAGATGTAGTGGGTGTTCACTTAGTTGGTGGATTATGGGGCTGTTTATCACTTGGCTTCTTTGGTAGCTCTGCGATTAATAGTCTCGGATTAGATGGACTCTTCTATGGTGGTGGCGCTACATTGCTTGGCAAACAAGCATTTGGAGCCTTCTTTGTTTTGGCCTATTCATTTATCGTTACTTTAATAATTGGATTCGCCATTGATAAGACCATGGGACTTCGCGTTAAGGAAGAGGCAGAGGTTTCAGGTATTGATTACGATCAACATGCTGAAACTGGTTATGAATTAACCACTAGTTCAAGAGGGGGATTTAGTTCATGAAATTAATCACCGCAATAATCAAGCCGCAAAAACTAGATGCAGTAAAAGAAGCTTTAGTCAGTGCTGGAATTACCGGTATGACAGTTTCAGAGGCTAAAGGCTTTGGCCGACAACTTGGGCTGACTGAAGTTTATCGAGGGGCTGCATACAAAGTAGATCTAATTCCAAAGATTAGATTAGAGGTTGTGGTTAGCTCCAAGATTGCTGACAAGGCAATTAAAGTAATTGCAGATGCAGCCAGAACTGGAAGCATTGGCGATGGAAAAGTTTGGTCAACCTCAGTGGATTCGGTAATTCGCGTCCGAACAGGTGAGAGTGGTGAGGAAGCCATCTAATTAAAATGTAAGATGCCACCATGTTTGAAGCGTTAGGCCAGAGGTTCACATCAATATTCTCTGGCCTGCGTGGAAAAGTTTCGCAGGCTAGATTAGATCAATTCTCTGAAGAGATTAAGACCGCACTGATCGAATCAGATGTTGCGCTAGAAGTTGCCAATAGATTTTCAGCACAACTAGCAGAAAAATTCAATCAAAATTCAGATGAGATCAACAAAAGCATCAACCCTGCTCAAAAGATATATGAATTAGTCAACTCCCAGTTAGTTCAGACCCTGGGTGGTGCAACCCGGCGATTAAAATATGCAAAAAATCCTCCAACAGTTATTTTGCTTACTGGATTACAGGGAGCTGGTAAAACAACTCTTGCTGGAAAGTTAGCAAAGTATCTGAAAAATGATGGCAATACTCCGCTACTTGTGGCAGCCGATCTTCAAAGACCAAATGCGGTCAATCAACTAAAGGTTGTCGGTGAATCAGCTGGAATTGCTGTATTTGCACCAGAGGTTGGTAATGGTGCTGGTGATCCAGTTACTGTGGCAAAAGCAGGAATCAAATATGCAGTAGATAAAGTACATAACTTTGTAATCGTAGATACAGCAGGCCGCACCGGTATTGATGATCAGCTAATGCAGCAAATAATTGATGTGCGAGATGCAATCACTCCGGATGAAATATTTTTTGTTGTCGATGCAATGACTGGTCAGGATGCAGCTAAAACAGCTAAGGCATTTTCGGATGGCGTCGGCTTTGACGCTGTGGTGTTAACTAAATTAGATGGTGATGCCAGGGGTGGAGCTGCTCTATCAATTGTAGAGATGACTGGTAAGCCAATAATTTTTGCTTCAACTGGGGAGAAGATCTCTGACTTTACGCTCTTTCATTCAGACCGAATGGCTTCAAGAATATTAGGTAAGGGTGATATCGCATCCCTTGCAGAGCAAGCAAAATCAGCAATGCCTGAACAGGCTGCTCAGAAGTTGGAAGAGAAGTTTGCAAAAGGTGAGGATTTCACATTTGAGGATTTCCTATCGCAACTTGAGGCAATGAAAAATATGGGCAGTATGAATAAATTGATGGGACTACTTCCTGGTACTGCTGGAATGAAAAAACAGATAGAAAATTTCGATGAATCAGAGTTGGTGCGAACTCGGGCGATCATTGAATCAATGACACCATTGGAGCGAAATAATCCAAAAGTATTAAATGGTTCAAGAAGAGCAAGAATTGCACGTGGAAGTGGACGAGCTGTCTCTGAAATTAATGCATTGGTAGATCGGTTTGGTCAGGCTCAGAAAATGATGAAGCAGATGCGCGGTGGAAGTATGCCCATGCCAATGGCTGGATTAGGTAGCCCCCCAAAGATTGCGCAAAGCAATGTTAAGAGTAAGAAGAAATCCCGCTCTGGAAACCCGGCTAAACGGGCGATAGAAGAGGGCAATTAGCTCAATTTGGGTTTATTTCAACCTGCTGGCAAGATTAGCCTTCTGCGACTGGGACCCTCTAACCCATTGCAATATTTATCCGCTAGGTAGTTTCTTTAAGTAAACGCCCCCGCTGTTTACAAAAGAAATAGCCGAATTAATTTATTTAGGGAGCTTTGTGTCAGTAAAGATTAAGTTAATGCGTCTTGGAAAGATCCGTACACCTCATTTCCGCATTGTGATTGCAGATTCTCGTTCAGCTAGAAACTCAAAAGCAATTGAGGAGATTGGTCGCTACTCACCAGCATCTGAACCCTCTTTAATTGAGGTCAACTCAGAGCGTGTTCAGTATTGGCTAGGTGTTGGTGCACAACCAACTGAGGCGGTTACAGCACTTCTTAAAATTACCGGTGATTATCAAAAAGCTAATGGGCTACCAGGTAGCGAGGGAACACTTAAGCCTCAGCCAGTAAAGATTGATAAGCGCGTTGCTTATGAAGCAGCAGTTAAAGAAGCAATGAATGAGCCAGCAGATGGCGCAACAACATTAAAGAAGAAGGCTGCAGAACGTTTAGCGGCAAAGGCAGCTCCAGCAGTTGAAGAAGCCCCAGCAGCGCAAGAGGCTGAGGTAGTAGCAGCGGCAGAGCCAGAGGCACCAGCAGTTGAAGAGGCACCAGCAGTTGCAGAAGCTCCAGTTGAAGCTGTTGCAGAGGTTGTTGCAGAAGAAACTCCTCAAGCTTAAGTAATAAAAAACTTATGCTTAAGAAGGGTTCGTTCCTTCGAGAACTGCCAATAATTGTTGTTTCAGCACTAATTGTTTCAATTGTTGTTAAAACGTTCTTATTGCACTTTTTCTATATTCCTTCTGGATCGATGGAAAACACACTTCAAGTTGGCGATCGCATTGCAGTAAATAAGTTTGGTGCTTTGTTTAGTGAAATCAAACGCGGTGAAGTTGTTGTGTTTGGCGATCCAGATAACTGGTTAGGTCAATCATCGGATTCAACTAATTCAAGAGCGGTAGAGCTGATCAAATCTGGGTTGATTACAGTTGGCGTGTTACCAGATCCAGCCAAGCAATATTTAATCAAAAGAGTAATTGGCGTCGGTGGAGATAATGTCATCTGCTGTGATGCATCAGGAAAATTGCAAGTAAATGGTGTTTCAATAACTGAGCCATATATTTATGAGGGCGATACCCCAAGTGATACCAAGTTCAATATTGATGTGCCAAAGGGATTTATTTGGGTTATGGGAGATCATCGCGCCGCAAGTGCAGACTCTCGCTACCACCCAGATAGTGCAAACAACGGAATGGTGCCATTGAGTAAAGTAGTTGGGCGAGCAACCTTTGTAGTTTGGCCATTTGGAAACATCTCACTAATTGAAAAAGGCGAAGATTTAAAGAAAATTCCTGTTAAATCAATTCCTTAAACAGATGATTGAGCAAACACTATTTAATGCAGGAATAGTAAATATCGCAGGTGTTGATGAGGCTGGCCGTGGACCATGCGCTGGACCCTTGGTGGTGGCTGCAGTAATTTTAAAGGATCCATTTTCAAAAGAGCTCAGCCAGGTTAAGGATTCCAAGGAACTCACCGAGGCAAAGCGTGAGCAATTGTTTGAAATAATTATTGAAAATTGTATTGATTACAATATTGTTGAGATAACACCTGATGAAATCGATCAACTTGGGCTACATAAATGCAATATCGAGGGAATGCGTCGGGCGGTAATGGGATTAAAAACATCTGCCGAATATGTCCTAACTGATGGGTATCCGATTCCTGGATTAACAATCCCTAATCTTTCTGTCTGGAAGGGGGATAAGGTGGCAATATCGATTAGTGCAGCCTCTATCTTGGCCAAGGTCTACCGGGATCGAATAATGATTGAGCTGGATAAAAAGTATCCGAATTATGGATTAGCAAGCCACAAAGGGTATATCACTGCATTACATACTGATGCAATCAAGAAATATGGCGTATTACCAATACACCGTAAATCCTTCGCAAACATTTCAGCAATTTTGAAGTAGGAATAATTCACATATTTAAGATTGCGATCAAGTAATTCTTTACTTTCTAGTTATTCTCACCTCATGCTAGATGAAAAAGCTATTAAATTATTATTTTTTGCCATAGTTGAGCCAACAAATCAATTTTGGATATCTGAGATAAATAGCCATGGTGTAGTTAAAGTCTATGAACGACTAACTCAGAAAAACTACTATGAAAAAATCACCGGATATTTGAAGATAAAAGAGCAGTTGGCATCACTTCAAATTTCAAAGCTACATGCTGATCTTTTGGCTTCAAACTCATCTTTTATAACCAGTGAAGATCATGATTGGCCTAGTCAACTAAATGATCTAGCAGCACCACCAGTTGGCTTAGTGATTAGAGGAAATAGAAAGGTACTTCAGAATCTAAATAACTCCATATCTATAGTGGGTAGTCGAAAACCAACAAATTACGGGCTTCAAGTTGCAAGGAAATTAGCAACAGATTCGGTGGCAGCCCAACTTGTAGTGGTTAGTGGTGGTGCATATGGAATTGATACCCAGGCACACAGCGCAACCCTTGAAGCAAAGGGGGAAACGATTTCAGTGCTGGCCGGTGGATTTAACAAGTTATACCCGGTTGAGAATAAGAAGCTCTTTGATCAAATTAATCAGCAGGGATTATTGATCTCCGAAGCAATGCCTGACACGCCAACTGCACCAGCCTTATTTCTTATTCGAAACAGGTTAATCGCAGCTCTATCATCTGCAACAGTTGTTGTTGAGGCGGAGTATGTAAGTGGGTCAATCAGAACAGCTCGAGATGCTGCGGAGATCTTCAGGCCTGTTTTTGCAATTCCTGGACAAATTGATTCTCCACTAAGCGCAGGTTGCCATCGATTGATCGCTGATCGCGTGGCCGATATTGCAACTACTCTTACCGAGATTCTTCAGGTTATTCGACCCTTGCAATCACAGTAGGTAAAAGGTGAGAGAATAAGGGTAATGAATAACTTTAGAGCTGGCTTTGTGGCAATTATCGGCCGCCCAAATACTGGCAAATCAACTCTGGTAAACGCTTTAGTTGGAACGAAGATTGTGATTACTTCACATCACCCAAACACCACAAGAAATCCGATCCGTGGAATTATTAATCGTGAAGATTTTCAAATGATTGTCGTTGATACACCAGGAATGCATAAGCCAAAAACTGCACTTGGAACTCGATTGAACTCAATGGTTAATGAGAATATTTCATCAACGGATTCAGTCTTGTTGTGCCTGCCCGCAAATGAAGAAATTGGCGCCGGAGATGAGTACATCGCAAAGCAAATAAAAGGTAATCAACCAATATTTTTTGTTATTACCAAAACCGATGCAATTTCAAAATCAGAGTTAGCTGTCAAACTAACAAAGGTTAATGAGTTTGCAATAAGGCTGAATCTACAAAAAGCTGAAATCATCCCCGTGTCGGCAAAAAATCTAGATCAAACTCAGTTGCTCTTAGAGTTACTTTCTAAGAATTTGCCTGAATCACCAGCCTTATATCCAACTGACATCAATACCGATCAAGCAGAAGAGCTAATGTTTGCAGATCTCATAAGGGAAGCTGCAATTGAAGAATTATATGAAGAGCTGCCGCACTCGGTGATGGTGACAATTGAGGAGATGGGTGAGCGGGAGAATGGAAAAATCTTTGATATCAGTGCCACATTGCACGTTGAGCGTGATAGTCAAAAAGGAATAATCATTGGGCCGCAAGGAAGTAAATTGAAGGCAATCGGAACTCTTGCTCGAAAATCAATTGAAAATATTGTTGGTATGCAGGTGTTCTTGCAGATTCATGTAAAGGTATCTAAAGAGTGGCAAACAGATCCAAAACTATTGGCAAAGCTAGGGTTTACAGACGAACTTTCCGACTAGCAAAGTAAGAACCGATAAGGACCAGCGGCAAACCAAGCAGAATTCCTAAAGTTAGTGGCTCACCCAATAAAATTACACCTAGCAATACTGCAACTGCAGTATTTAAATAAGTTATCAGTGATGCTCTTGGTGGCCCAACTTCGGCAAGCAATTTAAAAAATAGAATAAAAGCTATTGCCGTACAAAATACCCCAAGGGATGCAACCGATGCTATTGCTTGAACAGATGGTGTTTGTGTTGGCCAATGAGTTATTGCAAATGGGAAATAGAAGATTGTTGTAATGATCATTGCCCAGGCATTTAATGCAATTCCTGACACATGTGGAATTTTCCGATTAATCATGTTTACTGCATAGGCATAACCAATAGCAGCCAGAATAACCATTCCTATTGACTTCAAATCTTGCCTGCCGCTGATGGATTCAATTCCCACAACTGCTACCACGCCAACAAACCCTATAGCCAATCCAAAAACTCTAGATTTATGCCAAACCGTATGATCACCAGTAAGGGAGGCAAAAATTGCTGCCCAAATTGGCACTGTTGCTACAAGTAGTCCTGCTAATCCTGAGGAAATTTTTTGTTCAGCGTTTGTGATTAAGTACCATGGACCAATTAACTCTGCGACTGTGTAGATTAAAACAATATGCCAATACTTTCTAGGTATTGAAATATTCTTTTGCATTAAAGCCAATGGCAAAAGGACTGAAGCACCAATTAGCACTCGAAAAAAAATTATTGTGGATGGTGATATCTCTTCAACTGCAACCTTTATGAATAAATATGGCGTACCCCAAAGAAAGCCTACAAGGGCAAATCTTCCCCAACCAACTTTAGTCAATTATTTGTGCCTTCCCAAGATTGCATTAATTTCAGTTGCGATATCTGAGTATAGTGTTTGCGCATCATCAGTAACGCCACCTAGATTGAAGAATCCATGAATCTGTCCTGGATACTCTCGATAAACTGCCGGAACTGAATCTGCAATCAATTTTTTGTGATAATTTCTTGCATCATCAGTTAATGGATCAAATTCAGCGGCAATAACTATTGCAGGAGGAGTTCCTCGAAGATTTTCTGCCAAAGCTGGAACAGCATATGGGTTTGATTTGAATTCTTCCTTTGGTAGGTATTGTTGCCAGAACCATTTCATCGCAGTTGTTGATAAACCATATCCTTCAGCAAAATCAGTTGCAGATTTGTAATTCATACTAATGTCATTGCATGGGTAAATTAGAAGCTGAAAAGCAAGAGGAGTTAACTCCTGATCTCGGGCTCTAAGTGCAATAGCAGATGCTAAATTTCCACCAGCGCTATCACCACCTATTCCAATAGCTCCTGGATCGATAGAGAGTTTGTTTGCATTTCGCACAACCCAATTAAGTGTTTCAAAGCAATCATCAAGTGCGGTTGGAAATGGATTTTCTGGAGCTTTTTGATATTCGACTGCAACAATTACTATATTTGCTAGGGCTGAAACTTTTCTCAGTGCTGGTTCATACATATCTAGAAAATTTATAACCCAGCCACCACCGTGAAAAAAGATTAGTGCAGGCAGGTTTGATTGATCTGTTGGACGGTATATTCGAATTGGAAGATCAGCTGTTGGGCCTTGAATATTTAGGTGTTCAACTGAGTGGATCTGAATCAATGGTTGCTGCAGGGAAATATGCTGTTTGGTATTTTCTCGAATCTCACTTAGTGGCGCTTGCCATACTTGTGGCAAACCCGATGCTGCCCGCTCGGCTAGGTAGGCGCTAATCTCGGGTTTTACTCCCATTGCGGCAGAGTAGACTTAGCCACTGGTATTGACCAACTTTTAAATCGAGATAAAGGCTGAGGTATCTTTAATGCGTATCGGTGTATTGACTGGTGGTGGCGATTGCCCAGGATTAAATGCGGTTATCCGCGCCGTAGTTCGCAAAGGTGTTAAAGAGTATGGCTATGAATTCATAGGATTTAAAGATGGCTGGCGTGGTCCACTTGAGGGACTAACCATGAAATTAGATATTCAAGCAACTCGTGGAATTTTGCCTAAAGGTGGAACTATTTTAGGTTCCTCTCGCACAAATCCATTTAAAATCGAAAATGGTGTTGAAAGAATTAAAGAAAATTTAGCAAAGCTGAATATTGATGCTCTGATTGCAATTGGTGGGGAAGACACCTTAGGAGTAGCCACCAAGCTTGATTCATTGGGTGTAAAAGTAATTGGTGTACCAAAAACCATTGATAATGATTTGAACAATACAGATTACACATTTGGCTTTGATACAGCTGTAAATATTGCGGTAGAGGCAATTGATCGATTGCACACAACAGCAGAATCACACCACCGTGCTTTAATTGTTGAGGTTATGGGCCGTCATGCTGGTTGGATCGCGTTGCATTCAGGTCTTGCAGGCGGTGCCTCATGCATTTTGATTCCAGAGGTAAAATTCTCACTGGATCAAGTTTGTAAATGGGTTGAGTCTAGATTTGAACAAAGTTACGCTCCAATAATTGTGATTGCCGAGGGTGCAATTCCACAAGATGGTGATTTGATTACAAAAGATCAAACTCTAGATTCCTTTGGCCATGTGAAGTTATCTGGAATTGGTGAATGGCTTGCAAAACAGATTGAAGAAAAAACCGGTAAAGAGGCACGAACCTCTGTATTAGGTCACATCCAACGTGGCGGCACGCCAACCGCATTTGATCGAGTTTTAGCGACCAGATTTGGCTTGCATGCCATCACAGCAGTTCATGATCAGGACTGGGGCAAAATGGTCGCCCTTCACGGTACAAAGATGGAACGGGTACCCCTAGCCTCGGCTACAGAGAAGTTAAAGACGGTAGACCCAGCTCTATATAAAGAAGCGGAGATATTCTTCGGATAATTGATGCTGGCTTAATTGCCCACATCATTATCTTTAGATTGCATACCATTATCTAATGAACGCTAATTCGATTTTCACTAAGGGACTGCCAGCCGCTCAGCAACCAAGCTGGCCGGATGCAGATGCTGTTAAGGCTGCTGTAGCTGAACTTGAGAGTTTTCCACCTCTTGTTTTTGCTGGTGAGTGCGACAATCTTAAGAATCGAATAGCTGAAGCAGCTCTTGGTAATGCATTTTGGTTACAAGGTGGAGATTGCGCAGAAACTTTTGTTGCAGCAACTGCAGATTCAATCAGAAATAGAATCAAGACAATCCTTCAAATGGCTGCAGTACTTCAATACTTCTCATCCCTACCTGTAATTAAAGTTGGTCGAATGGCAGGTCAGTTCGCAAAGCCTCGAAGTAATGACAATGAGACTCGAGATGGCGTGACCTTGCCGGCTTATCGAGGGGATGCAGTAAATGATCTTGAGTTTACAAAGCAAGCTCGAACGCCAGATCCAAAGCGTTTAGTACGGGTATATAACACCTCATCTGCAACCTTGAATCTAGTTCGAGCATTTACCAAGGGCGGATTTGCTGATCTGCGACAGGTGCAAAGCTGGAATAAAGGATTTGCAGCTGATGCGCGATTTAGTGCACGGTATGAGGAGATGGCTAACGAAATTGGTCGGGCGATTCAATTCATGCAATCAGCTGGTGTTGATCCAGAATCTTTTAAGTCTGTGGATTTTTACTCAAGCCATGAAGCTTTAATTCTTGAGTATGAGAAGGCACTTACTAGAATCGATTCACGCACTGATAATCCTTACAATGTTTCAGCGCACTTCGTGTGGATTGGTGAGCGCACTCGCCAACTAGATGGTGCTCACATGGACTTTGCCGCAAAAATTCATAACCCAATTGGCGTAAAGCTTGGTCCTAAAACAACACCTGACGAGGCTCTAGCGATTGTTAAGAAATTAAACCCTAAGAATGAGCCAGGACGTTTAACTTTCATCACCCGCATGGGAGCTGGTTTAATTCGAGAAAAACTGCCTGCCCTAGTGGATGCAGTTACTAAATCTGGCGCAGTTGTTTTATGGGTTTGCGATCCTATGCATGGCAATACCTATGAAGCTCCAAGTGGGTATAAAACTCGTAAATTTGATGATGTGATCGATGAAGTTAAAGGCTTCTTTGAAGTTCACAAAAAATTAGGGACACATCCAGGTGGAATCCATATCGAGCTAACTGGTGATGATGTTACTGAGTGTGTTGGTGGGGGAGATGCGATAAGTCATGAGGATTTGTCTTCAAGATATGAAAGCGCATGTGATCCAAGATTAAATCACACACAATCCCTAGAATTAGCATTCTTGGTTGCTGAAATGCTTCGAGATCGTAAAAAATAACAATAAGTCTTTCTCATAATTAACCATGTTGGTCTCATCTGTTCAAAAGACACCAGTTGGAAATATCTATTTAATTGCTGATAGTGGGATATTAATAGCCGCAGGATTTAAATCGTTGAATTCATTGCAAAACCGATTATCCCCAAGTGACAAGCTTAGAAAAATAGAAGCTTTAGAGAAGATACCGAAAATTTCAAAGCTAATTGATAATTACTTTGAGGGACGTTTAGATGCATTGAATCTAATTCAAGTTAGACAACCTGGTGCTCAATTTTCACAGAAGGTATGGAAAGTAATGCGGGCTATTCCTGTTGGGATGACAATTTCCTATGCCCAACTAGCAAAGAAGGCGGGATCACCAGCTGCTTTTCGCGCTGCAGGAACTGCGTGTGGAAACAATCTAATTGCTCCAATAATTCCATGTCATAGAATTATTAAAAGCGATGGCACTTTGGGTAATTACGGCTACGGTGTTGCGATTAAAGAAAAACTACTTCGACTTGAGGGCGCGATCTAGCAAATCTGGTAGAACTTTATTAACTATTTCGATATCTGCATCTGTTAAATCCATATGCGTTACTAATCGCAGATACTTTGAGCCTAACGGACCAGTAAGAATCCCAAACTCTTTTAACTGCGTGGCCAGCTCTGGAGCAGTAATTGCCATTGAGGATAAATCAAGCCCAACAATATTGGTATCAACATTTTTTGGATCAATTACCTTCAAGCTCACTTTTGATGCAGCGGTTGCGATTGATTTCGCTCTTTCATGATCCTTACTTAGAAACTTTATATTGTTATCCAAAGCAAAGTGACCTGCGGCTGCAATAATTCCAACTTGACGCATTCCGCCACCGTATCTTTTACGCCATTGACGGGCTTTTTGAACTCTTTCTTTTGTAGAAATCATTAGTGAACCGATTGGTGCACCCAAACCTTTTGAAAGGCAAACGCTCAAAGTATCAAAGTGCTTTCCATACTCCTTGAGCTCTACCTTGCTTGCAACGTGCGCGTTCCAGATACGAGCACCATCTAAATGCATGGCAATGCCTAATTTCTGAGTTTCATTTCTTAATTTTTTGATCTCTTCAATTGGTTGAACTGTTCCACCGCCAAAATTGTGAGTATTCTCAATAGCGATTGCAGTTGTTGAAACTAGGTAGGGCCCAGAATCAGGTTTTGCGATTTCTAATGCATCTTCAGCTCTTAACAAGCCGCGCTCAGCAAGCCAAGTTCTGGTAGTAATTCCACTAAACACTGCCCCTGCACCAAGTTCAGCTCGAACAATATGAGAGTTAGTTTCAGTTAGTAATTCCTCCCCGGGTGCTACAAGCATGCGAATTGCTAACTGGTTTGCAAGTGAACCGGTTGGACAAAACAAGGCTGCTTCATGCCCAAAAAGCTCGGCAACTCGCTCTTCCAAGGAATTCACTGTTGGATCTTCACCATAAACATCATCGCCAACGGGTGCAGAGGCTATGAATTTTCGCATTTCATCTGATGGTTTAGTTACTGTGTCAGACCTTAAGTCAATAAGTTTATTACTCAATTTTAGTAACCCCCGGTTTTGAACTTCTTGAATCAGACCAAATTACCATTCCCATTGCGACCATTACTAGTGTACCGCCGGAGATTATTCTTAATGTAAGTGGATCGTTATCAAAATATAGCCCAAAGAAGAGTGCAAACGGTGTTTCCATAGCTAGTAGCACACCTGCAACTGTTGCACTCATGACAGATTGAGCTTTTGTTTGGATAAGGAACCCAAGAAAGGTTGCAAAGAAAGCTGTATAAAGAACCGCTGACCAAACTGAAATATCTGGCGGAGATTGGTATCCATCGATTAAACAGAGAAGGGCGAATATGCCGCCTGAAACTAGAATTTGAATTAAGGTAAGGGCGTAGGTATTTTTTCCATCACTCCATTCGCCCAATGCAACTATTTGTCCAGCAAATAGCAGGGCTGATATCAGAACTAGAATCTCACCTATTCCGATCGAAATACCGTTATAAGAAATCAAATACAGTCCAATTGTTGCAACAAGCACTGCTAGCCATTGAATCTTAAAGATGTGGCGCTTGAGTAGTATCCAAGATATCAAGGGCGTAAATACCAAATACAAGCCGGTAATGAATCCAGTATTTGAAACAGTTGTTTGGGTTAACCCAAATGTTTGAAAGATAAATCCACTACATAGGAGCAGACCAGCAAGAACAGCTTTTGTTACGAACTTCCGGTCTAGACCTACCAGTGCTCGAGGTTTGTAAATAAACATGAATAAGGCTGCTAGCGCAAAACGTGTTGCTAAAAATGAGTACACATCTTGTTTTACTAACGAATCCTTCATCACTAGAAATGCTCCACCCCAGACTGCAGTGGTCGCTAATAAACCTAGGTACAGGAAGATTTTAATTCTCACTTCTTGCCTCGCATTTTCTTTAGGAGAGCAACTTCACTTCCATGCTCTGGCTCGGCTCCTGGAGTTTCTAGGATTAGCGGTGCGTTAGCTACTGCGGGATGGGCAAGAAGCTCGGCGAATGGTTTAACGCCGATCTCACCTTTACCAAGATTCTGATGACGATCCTTTAAATTCCCACAGATATCCATCGAATCATTTGCGTGAATTAATTGAATTCGCTCCAACCCGACAACTTCAACCAATAAATCTAAAGTTTCCTTCATGCCACCTGGTTTTTTAATATCATGTCCAGCAGCAAATACATGGCATGTATCTAAACAAACGCCAACTTTTGGATGCCACTCCAATGCATCAAAATATTTGGTCAAATCATCTAGTTTTTTCACCAAAGATTGACCTTGGCCTGCAGTTGGTTCAAGTAGTAACCAAGGATCATCATCCCTAAGATTTTTAAGAATAGGCATAACACCTTCGCGAATCTGCTTCCAAGCTTTAGCAACATGATTCTCATCTACCGCTGATCCGGTGTGAACAACTACACCTTGAGCACCTATTTCTCGTCCTCGCCTTAGTGAATACTCTGTGGCAGAGAGTGAATTTTCATAAGTAGAAGCAGTGGGGGAACCTAGATTTATCAAAAACGATGCGTGAACATATGTTTCGATATCTAAATCACTAGTTTTAGTTTTAAAGGCTTCGTCCATCGCTGGATTTGGTGCAGAGGTTGCCCATGTTCTTGGACTTGATGCAAATACTTGAATTGCCTCAGCTTTTATTGTTTGAGCATATTCAATTGATCTAGTTGCCATTCCACCTGAGGTTGGAACATGCGCCCCAATTCTCGGAGTGGTTATTTCCTTGGCCATCAGGGGAGCCTACCTGAGAGTTGGTGCCAATCTTCTATCTGAGTGTGAGAGTGATAACGGCGCCTTGTTTAACTTTGGTGCCGATATTAGGTGAAATGTTATTAACCTTTCCTGACCCCTTGATTGTTACTCTCAAACCGAGGTTCTCAAGATCCAAACTTGCATCATTTTTACTCTTACCTAAGACATTTGGAACAAATACAAATTCAGGTCCCTTTGAAACAACCAATTCAACCTTGCTGCCAAGCTCAATTGAATCTGACTTATCAGGTGATTGAGAAATCACTTGCCCCTTAAATATATTATCGCTGAATTTATATGAGACATTTACATCAAAGCCACTATTTGTTAATTCTGAAAGAGCCTCATCTCCGCCTTTGCCAACATATGAAACTAAACCAACTTTTTCTATTCCTTTACTAACATCCAGATTAACAATTGCTTTTCGCTTAACCTTTTCACCAGTCTTTGGGTCAGTACGAATTACCTTGCCTTTTTCAATTTTCATGTCGAATACTTCATTTATATCTCCGGCAGTTAATCCCAATTCGCTAATTTTCTGCAATGCAATGTCAGGGGTTAGTCCCTCCAGGCTGGGGATTTCAATTCTTTCTTGGCCCTTTGAGATTATTAAGCCAACAACTCCAGCTGGAGAAACCTTTCCTCCTCCACCAGGTTGGCTAGAAATAATTTTACCTTTAGGAATATCTTCACTGAAAACCTCTTCAACTATCTCTGTAGCTAAACCAAGATCTGCAAGTGATTTACTAGCCTCTGATTGAGTTAAACCAACTAGAGATGGTACGGAAATTTTTCCAATCCCAAGAAATTTGTATCCGCCAAATACCAAACCAAAAACTAAAAGCAGTGCAATCATTCTATTTCGCTTAACTCTTCGAGATACTTTACGTTTTTTGGTTGCCACTGAATCCTCTGGGTTGGTAACTACTATGGGCTTAGTAGAGATTAATTGCGCAGTTTTTTCTTTCAAACCTCCAAAGGCTAAACCTACGGAAACTTTTCCACGCTTAGATATTTTATGCTGCACTGGGGGTAAATCAAGTTCTAAACTCATTTGCCTGCGTTTTGGATCTATTTTTGCTTGAATATCTCTTATCTGATTTAGTAATTCCTCAGCATCTTTAGGTCTTTGATCAGGGTTTGGGGCTGTGATCGAAAACAACAAATCAGAAACTACCTGCGGAACTTCAGGTTTAAGTGTTTGAATATTTGGAATACGATCATTTACATGACGGTATGCAATTTGGATTGGTGTTTCACCATCGTATGGTTTCTTTCCTACTAACATTTCAAAAATTACAATTCCAACTGCATAAATATCACTACGTGAATCAGCAACACCTCTTTGCACTTGCTCCGGGGAGAGATATGAAACACTCCCGAGCACAACGCTGGATTCAGCTGTCATGGTCTGACCCATTGAGGTGTTTCTAGCTAATCCAAAATCGGCAACCTTTATTCGCCCATCTTTAGAAATCAAGATATTTTCAGGTTTAATATCTCGATGGATAATTCCAATTTTATGAGCGGCTGCTAGGGCACTAACAACCGGATTCATTATCTGTAAAGTTTGTTCAACAGTTAAAGAACCATTTTCATTTAAGAAATCCCTTAACGTGGAACCATCAACTAACTCCATGACTAAGAAAACGGCAGGAGGCCCGCCTTGATTCCATCCTTGGTCTTGAATAGAAACTATATTGGGATGTGAAAGGGCAGCGGTTGCCTTGGCTTCCTTAATGAACCTGGATACAAAAGCTTCATCATTTGCTAAGTGCGAGTGCATTATCTTTACTGCAACTGGGCGATCAAGTCGGGTGTCTATTCCAGAATAGATTGTGGCCATGCCTCCTGATGCCAATCGATGTTTAAGCAAATATCGATTATCAATTAGCTCGCCAGTTAAATCAGACACAACTAAAGTTTAGAGAGAAATTCTGGGATTTATAGTTTATGGCACGCCAGAATAGTTGTAATCCGATGCTAAATCAGTTTTTTCTATCTCAAAATGTTTATTTTGGTCCTTTAAGAAAATGATCATCTGATTTCTTAGATGTTGCCCATCCCGAGCAAGTACCCGGTCAAAGCCAGTCTTGGGATCACAGCTTACCCAAATTAATTTCGTCAGATAATTTCTAAAGTATTTTTGACCAGCACCGACCCCTTCAAGAATTACGTATTTGTTTGGGACAATTTTGATTTGCTCATCAAATAATTGCTTTGCCCAGTTATATCGGTCATATGTTGCAGATCGGTTTGAAGTTATTGGCTCTAATATTTGTTTAACTACTCTTTCGGAAAGTGCTGCACTTAGTGGATCACTCCATCCTTCGTATAAATCATCCATGTGGATAATTTGGCTGTTGCCCAAATCTTTTTGTAGATTTAGTGAAAGCGTAGTTTTCCCGCTGCCTGCAACACCATCAATTCCAATAATTATGGAACTCGTAGAATCCAGACTTCTTAGATGCTGAAGTAAATCGTGATAGCTAACCTCTTGCATTTTTATCTGATTCCCGACCCCAGCGAATCCATCCCCAGATGGCTATGGCTGTAAACAAAAGATACAAAATTCCGGTTAGAACTAAATCACCTTTAAAGTATTGGTAGGTGTATGCCGCATCGACGATCACCCACACTGGCCAGGCTTCAAATTTTTGCCAAACCATTAATAATTGAGCCAGTACGCTTCCTACAAATCCAAAAGATTCGATAGCGGTAGAGGTTGCACCAATATTTGTTAGCACTGGCCATAAAGCCAATGATCCGATAATTAACAAAACAAATAAAACTAAACGCTCTCTGCTTTTCAGTTTTCGTGGTTTGGCACCTTTAGGTCCCCAGCCAAACCATCCCCAAATGCCCCCTCCAATAAAAATAAATTGAAGCGCAGCACTTGCATAATATTCAGATTGGTAAAAAAATATTGCATAGAGAAAACTACTCAGGCCCCACCATGGCCAGGTAAAACGTGGACCTAAAACACCGAGCACCACTCCAATTAGTGCTGTACTGAAAGCGAAAAATTCAAGAACAGACATGTTGATCTCCCTCCCAATTCGCATTACCGAACTGGTCATCGGTCGGCTTGAGTTTCAAGCCCTCTCAGCTAAATTTCTTAGCTCCCGTGGTTTTCATCCTAGCCTATAAAGAAATTGTCTATAGTTAGCAGGTGCTTAAATTTGGATATCTAGCCATGATCCTCTTCACAATCATTGGATCCTTTTGGTTAGAAGTGGTTCTTAAAATTGGAGTTTTAAGAAGATTTAAGCGAGTAGTTTTAAGCATTCTGCCGGTTTCAATTTTCTTTCTAATCTGGGATGCGTATGCAATCGAAAAAGGACATTGGTTTTTTGATGAAAAACAGATGATTGGCATAGTCGGGCCCTTTAATATCCCGCTTGAAGAGTTTCTATTCTTCATAGTTGTTCCTTTGGCTGCAATCATGACAATTGAGGCAGTTCGTACAGTTAAGAAGCACTGGCCAGTAGGGGATGAGTAATGGCCTATACCGAGATTGCATTTACAGCCTTTACCTTTTCAATTATTTTCGACCTCTACTTAATTAAGGGTAGGTTGCTTACTAAATCAGTTTTCTGGACCAGCTACGCGATAATTCTGCCTTTTCAGTTGATTACAAATTGGTGGCTTACTTCACGAGAGATAGTTATGTATAGCCCAGATGCGATTTTGGGAGTTCGTATTGCATCTGCCCCTGCCGAAGATCTCTTATTTGGTTTTGCACTGATACTTTGCGTGATGAATATGTGGGTCTTCTGGGGTAAAAAAGGTATTCAAAAGAAGTAACTACTTAAATAATTTAGCCCGCACAAGTGCCGGAGCTGCAACTTTCATTCGGCGATAAAGTGAAGTTTTTGCACGCTTATCAAAAATTTGGTACTCGATTTTTTCCACCTCGTCAACGATGCCGCAGTACAACTCACTGGCTGCTTTAATGCATTCTCTTGCAACTGGATTGAGCAGATTTATGCCAGGAGCGGCCTCCTGCTGAAGCTTTCTAACTCGAGTGATTTGATCCTTGAGTGCATTCTTTATTTCTGGGGTGAGCACTTTATTCTCAAGCATCTCGCGCGTTACGCCATGAGACTGCAACTCCATTACCGGCAAATAAACTCGCCCACGATCTAAATCCTCTCCGACATCCCTTATGAAATTAGCAAGTTGAAATGCCACCCCTAATTTTTCGGCAGCAATTTTTGCTTGTTCAATTTGCGATGGAGAGGTTGTGCCTAGAACAGATAGCATTTGTAGGCCAATTACCGCCGCTGACCCATAAACGTATTCATAGAGATCTTCATAAGAGTGATACTCAGTAACGGTTAGATCCATTTTCATTGAGTACAAAAAAGCCTCAAAATAGCTAATTGGAATTTCAAATTTGTTTACTGTATCAACCAATGCAGCAGCAATTGGGTCTTTGCTCGAACCTACTTTAATTTCGGCCAGAACTTGGTCGCTCCATTTAGAGAGCAAATCTGATTTCTCGATATCGCTAAGTTCTGAATTTAAATCATCTACGATTTCATCTGCATATCTAGCGAATCCATACAATGCATGAACGTGAGGTCGCTTTTCCTTTGGCAATAGCAGAGTAGCTAAATAATAAGTTTTTCCATGCAAGGCATTAAGCCGCTTGCATTCACTGTATGAGGCGCGTAATTTTGAATCAGTTATGCCTGCAGCAGTTAGTTCATCCATTATTTATTTGATTGGTCCGACTATTCGTTCTGCCGCTAATCTGCCTGAGATCAATACCATTGGAACTCCCACGCCGGGTTGGGTACCAGATCCAGCAAAAACTATGTTTTCATATCCTTTTGCAAGGTTCTTTGGTCGAAATGGACCAGTTTGAAAAAATGTATGCGCGCTAGCAAATGGTGCGCCCTGTTCCATTCCTTGGTTCTTCCAATCCAAAGGTGTTGTTAATTGCTCTACCTCTATGCCTTCACCAAACCCTGTGTAGCCACGGGCTTCAAGGGCACGAATCATTTCATCACGGTACTTAGGTCCAGTTTTTTCCCAATCAATGCCAGCGGAAAGATTTGGAGTTGGAAATAAAACATAATAAGAATTCTTTCCAGGAGGGGCTAAATTCGGATCATCTTTAGAGGGCACGGTTACCAAAATACTTGGATCGCTCATTAAAGTTTTCTTTTTAATTAGTTCATCAAATACGCCATCCCATGATTGACCGAAGTGAATATTGTGGTGAGCAAGATGGTCATAACTTTTATTTGATCCAACCAGCAAAGTTACGCAAGATGGGGAGTACTTCAAACGCTTTACAGATCTTGGCTGTCCGCCTAGTAGCTCCTGCCAGGCCACTGGCAGATCAGGGTTAAGAACAACTACATCGCATGGAATTCTTTCGCCATCTTGCGTTATGACTGCAGTTGCTCTTCCATTACTGCGCTCGAGGGCAGTGACAGTAGTGTTGTACTTAAAAACAACACCATGTTTGGTAGCAGCGCCAGCTAGAGCCCTTGGAACTGCATGCATTCCACCTTTTGGAAAAAACACTCCATTTACAGAGTCCATGTATGCAATCACTGCATAGATTGCTAATGCTTGCTGAGGACTAACACCGGCATACATAGCTTGGAATGAGTAAACCTTTTGAGTTCTAGGATCCTTCAAAAACTGATTTACTTTTGGCGCCAATTTCCTAAAGCCTCCGAGTGCTATTAATCGAGCAAGATTTGGCGTTAATAAATTTAGCGGAGAATCAATGTTTCTATCGATAAAATCGTTCATTTCATACTTGTAAAGCTTGGTTACAAAATCAACATATTTTCCATAACCAATTGCTTCTGCTGGACTAATACTTCTTGCAATTTCCTCCTGCATTTGATTGGTATCTGCATGAACATCAAGTTGAGATCCATCATGGTAAAAAGCACGGTACAAAGGCTTTAGTGGAACAAGATCTAGCCAGTCTTTTAGCTCTTCACCAACACACGCCAATGCATCTGCAATTAAATCTGGCATAGTTAAAACTGAAGGACCAGTATCAAAAGCAAAACCATTTTTATTTAATAGCCCATTACGGCCACCTGGAACTGATTCTCGTTCAACAACAGTAACTTTTCGTCCGGCACCGGCTAGTCGCAGGGCTGCACTCAACCCAGCCAGTCCCGCACCTACAACGACAACATGATCTGTCGGGCCCTTAACTTTTGCTACCACAATTAAATCTTTCTATCAGTTGCAAGGATCGCAAGTTCAGTCAGTAATTGTTTACCAACAGGGCTTATTCCACCATGGTTTAGTGCAGATAGTGAAGTGCTGGTTAGTTTAGAAATCATTGATTCAATGTGAGAAGTAGCACCTGTTTCAGTAATTACCTGCTGAAGATCTGCCACCTTGTCCGAAGTGAGATTTGCATCTCCAATTCCACTCAACAACAAACTTTTTTGAGAGCCATTTGCTCGCTCAAGGGCAACTGCGATTAAAGCGGTTCTTTTACCTTCCCTTAAATCATCTCCGGCTGGTTTACCGGTTGCTTCTGGATTACCAAAAACTCCGAGCAGATCATCACGTAGCTGAAAAGCCTCGCCAAGTGGAATTCCATAATTTGAGTAGGTGCTTATCAACTCCGCCGGTGCAGATGCAAGGGCAGCTCCAAAATGTAATGGACGTTCAATTGTGTATTTACCTGATTTGTATCTTGCAACCTTAAGTGATCTTTCAACATTTTGAGTTCCAAGTGCTTGTTCGTACACATCTAAAAATTGCCCAGCCATAAGTTCAACTCGCATTTCATCATAAACAGGAAGAGAGCGAATTAACTCATTCGGGGACAATCCAGAGTTGTGAAGCATTTGCGCAGACCAAATCAATGCTAAATCTCCAAGTAAAATTGCAGAGGCGACTCCAAATTGCGCAGGTGACCCGACCATACCGTTCTTAACATGGAGATTTTCAAAAGTTTTATGAATGCTTGGTGCACCCCGTCTGGTATCTGATGCATCCATTACATCATCGTGAATTAGTGCACAGACATGGACCAACTCAAGACTTGAGATTGCAGAAATCAATTGTTTAGTTGGTTCAGCGGCAGCACCAATTAACCCAACATATGCAAAAAGCGGACGAAGTCTTTTCCCGCTATCTAATAGGAATTTCTCAAGTGCCTCTGCCACCGGGTCTAGCTCTGAACCTATTGTGGTTAGGTACTTGTTTTCTTGCTTTATAAACTCTGCCAACGCCTGATTTATCTCAGCACGGATCAGTTTAATATCGCTGGTCGCAGAAAAACTCACGGCGCAACGGTACCCTGCCTGCCATGAGCAATGATCTGAGAACCACGACCTTTTCGCTGGAGTTCTTTCCTCCGAAGGATTTGGCTGGTGAGGAGCGGCTCTGGCAGGTGCTCAAACAACTTCAGCCCCTAAAACCTGACTTTGTATCGGTCACATATGGTGCTGGCGGTTCATCCCGAGATAGAACTGTAAGAATTACAACTGAGATAACTTCGCGAACATCAATTCCAACCGTTGCACATTTAACCTGCGTTGGAGCAACCAAAGAGTATTTAACAGAAGTTTTAATGCAATATAAGAACTCAGGTATTAAAAGCATTTTGGCGTTAAGAGGAGATCCAACAGGAGGACCTTCTGCTAATTGGGAATCAACACCAGGTGGATTTGATCATTCCGATCAACTTGTTGAACTTGCAAAGAGTATCGGTGGATTTAAAATTGGTGTTGCTGCTTTTCCGGATGGACATCCAGCATCAAATTTTGATTTTGATAAAGATATTAAGGTCCTATTAAGAAAAGAACAACTTGGCGCTAGCTTTGCAACTACGCAGTTCTTTTTCGAGGTTAGTAAATGGCAAGAATTAGTAGAGCGATTACAGAAGAATGGCTCAAACCTGCCAGTTATTGCTGGAATCTTGCCGGTGACCAATCTCAAACAATTATCCAGAATGGTGGAGTTAAGTGGGACAAAGATTCCTGTTGAGATTTTAGATCGTTTTGAATCTGTAAAAAATGATCCTGTTTCAGTTAAAAAAATTGGAATAGATATCGCTACTCAAATGGGCGCCCAATTATTAGATTTAGGTGTTCCCGGTTTACATTTTTATACTATGAACACAGCAGAATCAACAATTGAGATTGCTAAGAATTTAGGGTTGGTGAAATCTTGATCAAAGAAGAATTCTTCCGTGATTGGAGCAGCCATCATGGCGGGGCGAAAGTTGAAGGAATAGTTAGGCTTTGGTTGAATATTTCTTATTCAGTCACAAAACCACTTTCTAGAATTGGTGTAACGCCGAATTCTTTAACTTTCTTAGGTTTAATTTTCGGCATTTTGGTGTATCTAACTTCTAATTCAATCTGGGCGCCAATTTTCCTGGTATTTTCACTTATCTGCGATGGAGTTGATGGCAGCTTGGCTCTTATTTCCAATAAATCCTCAAAGATGGGTGCGGTCTTAGACTCAATCGTTGATAGGTTTACTGAAATTTTTTGGGTACTTGCTCTATATCAACTTGGTGTTGATATTTATTTACTTTTATTTGTTTGCACAATCGCTTTTACGCAGGAGTATTTAAGAGCAAGAGCCATGGGAGCTGGTTTGACTGAAATTACCATTGTTACATTCGCCGAGCGCCCAGTCAGAGCATCCTTCATATTTATTGCTTTAATCGCATTTCAATTTGAATTTCAGATCCTAAATATGGTCGTAATGATATGGAGTGTGCTTCAGCTGATTAGTTTCCTAATGATTGTTAGATTTATCTATTCTAAGATTGGTTAAGCTTTTCCAATTGCTTTTGCAACTATCTCAGCACTGATACCAACCAGAGGTAATCCACCTCCTGGGTGAGCTGATCCACCGACACAAAATAATCCCTTAACTTTTGATCGATTTCTAGCCCTTAGAAAAGCAGAAACCGGGGAGTTGCTAGAAGTTCCGTAGATTGAACCTCCAGGTGCCATCGCATAGTTTTCTAGATCAGCAGGTGTTCTATATTCCATGAAATCTAAACGATTAGTCACGTTAAGACCTAGATCATCCATTTTGGAAATAATTTTTTGAGCATACTCTTGCCCACCATCTTTCCAGTCCCATCCTGATTCTGGCTCATGACGGGGTGCGTTGACTAATACAAACCATGCTTCTTTATCTGCACCTTTAACCATTGAAGAATCCTTTGGAGCACAGAGATAAATAGTTGGATTTGTTACCGGTATTTTTTGTGTAAATATCTGATCAAACTCGAGATCGTAATTTTCTGGGAAATAAACATTATGATGTTTGACATCTACTGGCTTAGATTTACTGTTATCTAAGCCGAGCAATAGAGAAAAACCAGCTAGAGATTTAGTTGCCGACTTAAGTTTTCGCCTCTCCCCACTTGCTGAAGAGACTTCATTGCCTATAAGTGAATTGAATGTATATTCGGCATCAGAGTTTGAAACTACTAGATCTGATTTAATTATTTTGCCGTCGCTTAAAACTACGCCTTCAACTTTATTTCGCTCGACTAGTATTTTTGTTACCAACGATTTAAACTTAAAATCAACACCTAAATCTCTGCATCTTTGCTCCAATGCAACAGAAAGTTGTCCAATGCCACCCTTTATATGCCAAGCGCCAAAGGTACTTTCAACGAAGGCAATAGTTAGTAAAACTGCTGGTGCACTTCTTGGATCGCTGCCGGTATAGGTTGCATACCTATCAATAATCATCTTCAAATGTGGATCAAGGTTTAATTTTTCACTTAAGCTTCTAAGAGAGGTAAAGGGAGATATTTGGTTAATTTGATTAATCAAATTCTTCCGCAATAGCAGTGGCCAAATTGAAGTTAACTCAGATTCAATAAATGAATCCCTGGAGGCTTCCCACATTTTCTCTGATCGCTCAATAATTTGACGCCAGCTCTGACTGGCTGAGATACCGAAGGATTTTTCGATTTCTTGGTATGTTTTTGGATTGGATAAATTGGGGAATGTAACCTTACTCCCATCTGCAAAGTTGTAATTAAATGCTGGATCAACTGGTGAAATATCTAAAACATGCTCTATTCGCTTGCCTGTCTTAAGAAATAGATCTCTAAACACAGCCGGTAGAGTCAGTAAAGATGGGCCGGTATCAAATGCATAATCGCCAAACCATTCAGTTCGACATTTACCGCCTGATTGATCGCTGTTTTCAAATACAGTGACTTGATGGCCCTGCTTTGCAAGTCTTGCAGCAGCGCTCATTCCACCTATGCCAGCTCCAACTACAGAAATCTTTGCCATTTAAATTACCGATCTATCTCGCCAAGTCAGGCTCTTTGTCATTTTCCCAAACCATGAATATGCAATCAATACAAGAAGCAGAATCGTTGCAATTGGATGTAAGAGGGCAGTGTTGGGAAGTGAACTAGTTCTAAGTGAAGCAATAACTCTGCTAATTGCGATTAATCCAAATGCAATTAAGCCAGTTATTGATCCTAACAGTGAATTAACTATGGGCAGTACGCCGGTTGTTATCAATAGCATGATTGCCAAGATTGTTCCGGGTAATGATCCAAATGCTTTCCAAAGAGATTTTTGGTATCCCTTAAATAGTTCTGAATTATTCTGGTACATCTGACATTTAGCAACCTGGCTGCCTTCTGCAACACCACCTTTATATCCATGTTCAAGCAGTTGTTTAGCCAGCATTAAATCATCTAAAACTTCAGATTTAATCGCTGCATGACCGCCAGAATTAAAATAGGCCTGTCTTTTAAGGATTAAAAATTGGCCATTTGCAACAGCCATCGATTTAATTGAAAGTTTCTGAGCTAGTAAAAGTGGAACAGAGGCCAGCCATGACCATTGCAGCAATGGCTGAAATACCTTTTGAATGAAACCTGATGCAATTTGCCTAGGATATGGAGAAACAAAATCCCAATTTCCCATTTTCGATATCGAACTTGCCACGGCATTTTTACTTAACCTAACATCGGCGTCAACAAAAACAAGATACTCCCCAGTGCTTTTCTCTGCCAGGGTATGGCATGCCCATAATTTGCCTAGCCAATCTTCTGGTGGGTTAGTACCCGAAAGGTATTTAACTGTAGGAAATCCTTTTATGATTTCTGCAGTATTGTCAGTAGAAGCATCATCAAGGCAGAGAATTTCAACCTTGTTTAGACCAGTTTGATTCAATATAGATTCTAGGCAATCTGCAGCATTTGCAGACTCATTGCGCATTGGGATCAAAATCGAAACCGAATCAAGAATTGAAGCATTTGAATCCTTGATTACTTTAATTGTGAGGCTATTTAGAATTACTAAAAAGCATGCTAAAGCGCATATCGCTAATAGAAGTTGCATTAACTATTGGCAGGCGGACCAAAACGCAATAAGAAAATGTAAGGAAGTAAGAACAAACCAAAAACAAGTCCACCGATAAATGCAACTCCTGGTTGGTCAAAGAAAAAGAGATTTCCAATCACTCCGGCAAACCATGTCCAAAAGAGAAGTGCATCTGGCACTAAAGTTGACGTACCAATTTTTCTGCGATCACTTCTCAGGGTTAAATTCAGAAGTGCCATTAATCCCATTCCAGTTAGTAGCCAACCAAAGGCGTTTGATAATGGAATATCTGGCTGAAATGGCACATGAGAGCCGGTAAAGCTCCAAGTCCATCTTTCTGCAGAAACCATTTGTGGATCTAGGAATAGATCCCAGGCCATCATCCCAATCCCGCCATATAGGAACACCCAATTTTTTGTAACCTTACGTGCGGCAATAAATATTGGATGCGCAAGCATTACCCATGCAAAGGGGACAACTAATGGCACGCCATATATTTGATATCCCAAACTTCCTGAGTATTCATAGCTTCCAAATGGCCAGCCAGTGCGACTTCCAATTTGCTCAATTACTAATGCGTAAGTGAAGGTTATGGATAAAAACTGAATTGCATAAACAATTCCATAAGCAAAAATTGCGTGCAAGAACATTGCTGCAGCTGCCCAATAAACGGTCGCAATAGTGACAACTCTTAGAACTTCACCATCAATAAGTGGATAGGAGATTTGAAGACCGATTGCAATTGCAAGAGTTAGATAGAGCGAATATAACTTCCAAGGGGCAACTTGCCTTCTGCTATTTTTACGAGGGTAAAATTGGCGAAGTGACATGGGCTAATTGTGCCTTATCAGTCGAGTGTGCCTTGCTCCTGTATCACTGCAAATCGAGCAAACAACTCCTCGGAATACCATTTATTGGTTTCAGTGGCTGCGATTGCCTGTAGGTGAGCCTGTCCTTGGTATGCAAACTGCTTCAGGGCTTGGGAATTCTCCCAAAGAGAAAAAGTACCCTGAAGTCCGATCGGGGCTTCGCCAATACCAATGGCACTTATTAGGCCAGCAGATTTATGCAAACTTTCAGTAACTGGTGGCACTGCACGCCAAAATTGTAGATTCTTTGACCAAACAATTCTCGCTCTTGTAATTGCAGCAACTTTGCCATTCCATTCAAATTTTTCACTTTCAAAAGGAGTTTGTCCTGACCATACTCCGTGTGATGAAATTGGTCTTAACACAGCTCTATATTGCGAGCGAGCAATTTTTTGCCAAAGCTTAATCACAAATGAAGAATCAAACTTCTTAATGTTGGATTCTTTGGTCGTAATCAAAATTCCCCAACGAAATGAGTCTGCATCTTTGGGAGTAAAGCTCTCACCTTTACCAGTGCCTAACATTTTAATAAAACTTTTGCCAAGTATTACTTTTAATAAGAATTTATTTGTTGCCATATTTAATATCGCCAACGGCAGATAGATTCTTTTGATTCGCCAAAAATAAATGACGGTAATCATTTTGACACCCTTGTGGTTACTAAAATCTCTGAGATAACCTCTTGCTGGCTATCCCACATTGGAGCATGTCCGGTCTGCGGCAAGATAACCCATTTAGAGTGAGATGGAGCAAGGGATCTCTCCTGACATGTCTTGGCCGGCAGGGTATGGTCTGAATCTCCAAAAATAATAGTGATTGGAATTTCAGTGCTGATCTGTTTATCAAACCTTTTGCCAAGTAAAGCATCCCAAGCAGGAAAGTATCCAGTTGATTGCGCCATTGCACTTGTTGCATCTAAACAAATTTCATAACTTAGTTCTTTCCAACGTGGAGATACAGTTTCAAATCCAATTCTTTTGGCCCAGGTGTAATTCAAAAGAGAGGGTGCTAATTTCTCAACACCGCTAGCCATCATTCGTAGCGCCAATTCTCCTGGGTAACGTGAGGTGAATGGAGTTAGCCAAAGTCCGGCAGGTGCTAGTGCGGTAATTGATTTAACTGAATCAGGATTTAAAACTGCCATCTCAAAGCTAATCCAACCCCCAAGTGAGTTAGCAACTAAGTCATACTCCTCAATACCAATATCTTTAAGGTTTCTAATAATTAATTTAGCCAAAGAGATTGGATCCATTTGTTGAATTGGGGAGTAAGGCGTGCGGCCATGGCCTGGTAAATCAACGGTAATAACTTGAAAGTGTTTTGCTAGTTCAGGGATTATCGGTTTCCAAGCAGTTGCTGCCGAGCCCATGCCATGGATTAAAACTAAGGATGGCCCATGACCATGTGTTTCAATCGCTAGCTTCACATAGGTAAGATTACTCTTCTAATGATAAATCTTGATGCTGCCCAATTTGCTGCTGAGATTGTGAAATCTAATGTGGCGGTAATTGATGTGCGCACACCTGAAGAGTTTTCCCAAGGCCACATCCCAGAGGCGATCAATATCGATGTGATGTCTGAATACTTCACCGCCGATATCTCGACTCTGGATAAAAATTGCAATTACGCGATCTACTGCAGATCTGGAAAACGATCAGTTGATGCGGCCACGATCATGGATGAGAGTGGTTTTGAAACCACCAATTTGTTGGGTGGAATTATCTCCTGGGTTGAGTCAGGTCAGCCAGTTACTTCGTAATTAAAGTTGGAATAAGTTCTTCCACTAATTTGCGAATCTGATCTCGAATAGGCCGTACAGCTGCCACACCTTGGCCAGCTGGATCAGGTAGTGCCCAATCTAAATATCTTTTACCGGGGAAGAATGGGCAAGCATCTCCACATCCCATAGTGATTACCACATCAGATTGTTCAACAGCTGAGGTAGTTAAAATCTTTGGCGTCTCATTTGATATATCGATACCAACCTCTTTAAGCGCTTCGACCACAGAAGGGTTGATTGAGTCAGCAGGTGCAGATCCTGCGGATCTGACTTCAATCTGGTCACCGGCTAAATGAGTAAGAAATGCAGCAGCCATCTGTGATCGGCCAGCATTATGAACACAAACAAATAATACCGATGGCTTACTCATCAGATTTCTTCCCAGCCGATGTGAGGCTCTTAGCCAATATTAAACCAAGCAGTGCACCAATAATTTGGGCGAGCACAAAGAGCAATACTGAATCAAGTGCAATTCCAGTAAATGAGTTAGTAAATACTCTGCCAATTGTTATTGCAGGATTGGCAAAGGAGGTGCTTGAGGTAAACAAAATCGCCCCAAATATCCAGATTGGAACGTAGATTGCAATCAACTCAACTTTCTTACCAAATGCAAGAATAATCCAGATCAACACGGCGGTTGCAAAGATTTCAGAGAGAAATAGATTTGAACCATCTCGAAGTATTGATGATTGTCTAAGAAAATCTTGATCATAAATTAGGTTAGCAATCCCAACACCTAACACCGCGCCCAACACCTGCGCTGCAATGTAAAGGGCAGCTACTTCATTTGATATCTTCTTTAGAATTACCATCACTAAAGTAACTACTGGATTAAAATGGGCACCGCTGGACTTCATGCCAATCTTAATTACAACTGCTAGGCCAACAGCTGTGGCAAATGCATTTATCAATAATCTAATGCCACCATCTTGGGAAAGGTTTGCAGCCATGTGCCCGGAACCAACTACAGCAATTGCCAAGATCATGGTTCCAGCAAATTCCATGCCGATCGCTCGTTTTTTCTTCACCATTGCCCCCTTGATGATTAAAATTTATATCTGAGCCAAAATAGTAAATCCGGCAAGCCCAATTAATAAAAAGGCAAAGCTTCGTTTTAGATGAACAGTTGGTGTCTTTGCAGCCAATCTAGAGGTGTAGCGAGCAATCAATACAGCGGCTACGGAGATTATTACTGGGTAGCCCCAATCAATCTCTTGCCAAATTGAAAACTTGGCTAAAAATGCTGTTAAACAATTAAGGGCGATTATAAGTAAGGAGGTACCTGCAGCTTTGTTTTGGGGTGTATGAAAGAACAGGACTAAAACTGGGATTGCTAAGAAGCCGCCTCCAATTCCAAATAGGCCTGTTAAAGAGCCAATCAAAAGTGAGAGTAATACCAATGCCCAAACCGGAATCTTCTTTTCAGGTGAATCTTTAATTGGACCCTTGAGCATTGAATAAGCAGCACCTAGAAGCACCACTGAAAATCCAATTAAAATTACTGAATCTGCAATTTTGGTAACTATCAAGCCAAAGCCAATATTGGTAAGAAGGCCAAGTGACCAAATCGTTAGTGCTTCCTTCACCAATACATCTTTACTTTTAAATTTTGGACCAAGACCTGCAAGAGCGGCTAGAAAAACCACTGCAAGAGCGGCGGTAGTGGCAGCAGCTGGTGTGAAATCAAATAGATAAAGCAGGATAGGAACCGAGACCATCGCACCGCCTGCGCCAATAAAGCCAAGCACTGCGCCAATAAAACCACCACTGGCAAGTGCGGTAAGAACTAAGCCAATCTCCATAACCTGATACTCCCACATATTTACTAAATAACGGCAGAAAAAAACCGCCCCCTTGGTCAATCACCAGGAGGGCGGTTTTTACTAATTTAAATTAGCTAAAGAAAAGCAGTGTTCCTACATTGCTTCCAAAATCTGCTCCGCCTCTAAGGAGAGCAAAAATGATCAATGCAGCGCCGGCCAAGGAAAGATCCTTGAAGAATGCGATTGACTCATTTTGCTTTGAAGTTGGGTCGCTCTCTTTCCAGAATGCATGCATTAGGAATGCGGTTGGAATTAAGAATACGGCAAGTAGCAGCGCACCAAGATCAGCGTAGAAGCCAATTGCGATATAGATTCCGCCAAGCAGAATCATTGCTCCACTTAGTAGCACAGAGAATTTAGCCATTGGAACCTTTTTAAACTGTGCATAGCCAGTCATAGCTGAGGTCTTTGTGAAGTGTGAGATTCCAGAGCTGATGAACAGAAGTGCAAAAAGCACTCGTCCAATAATTAAAATTGTGTCGGTCATTTGTCTATACCCTTACCGTTAGTGTTCGCCCAATTGGGCCGGAGATATAAATATAAAGGCTACTGTCAGGTATTTGATCTAAACTACAGGTGTGTTCAATAAAAATATCTATTGTTTTGTTGATGTGGTGCGTAACTCATGAATGATGTCGAACAACTTGCGACCATTTTGCATGTGGATATGGATGCCTTCTACGCATCTGTTGCAGAGAAAGATAATCCAAAATTAAAAGGTAAGGCAGTTGTAGTTGGTGCTGGCAGAAGAGGAGTGGTCTCTGCTGCAAATTATGAAGCA
>Ga0315902_10000788_pt1 | contig 53292 bp, 112 predicted proteins | sample LakEriMetagenome_9_FD_203523 | JGI IMG/M metagenome (GOLD analysis project Ga0315902, IMG submission 203523) | Freshwater fungal communities from buoy surface, Lake Erie, Ohio, United States - Buoy 12 MA117 | ecosystem: Environmental > Aquatic > Freshwater > Lake > Lake biofilm | place: USA... | reverse complement strand
CAATCGTGATTCCTGAGTCGGCAGGAGACATTGTGATAATCAACAGTTTGCTCGGCCAATTTAAAGCGCTCTATCCAGAATACAACATCTATTTTGTGACAAAACCAGAATTCTTTGAGTTGGTAGAGTCAAACCCAGCCGTTCATAAGGTCTTAGCTTGGGCACCAGTTTTTGAAAACATGTTTTTTATGATTGGCAACGGGACGCACATTGGCTATTTTGATATTGTTAAATATCCACATTGTCAAACTCAGCGCATGTTGGCATATCAATCGACAGAACCTTACAAAACAGAATGGCTTCCCTAAAAACGGCCAATTTCCCACTCAGGAAAACACCGCAAAACAAAAAAAAACTTGACAATCTAGCTCAAATCTGTCATAGTTAGACATGAAAAAGCTAACGAAAAAAGAACAAATCTGGGTTGATAGAGTGGAGAAGCTATTAATGAATCCGCCCTCAAAAAGAATTGGATTGTTTACGATAGGAGATTCCGATCTTCGTGTTTACGACAGAAGCCTTGAAGAAGATATTGATAACCTCATGGACAAAAGAGGTATAGATTTTTGCAGCGCAGTTGACGAACTTGATGCTGGATTTGGATTTATTAATGCTGATATGAGCATTCATTCTACATCAGGCTAAAGTTATTATAGAGGAATGAACCTTCAATCCGTGTACGCAACCGCTCTTGGCGTTATCCCTAAAGAAAAACCAATCCTAAACGAAAAATTCTTCCCCCTCACGGCGGAAAAGTTCATTCTCATTCACAACGATAACAAGCTGCCCTCGAAATATTACGAGCTTTTCCCCGAAGTTATCTCTCTCCTAAAACCCGTCCTTCACAAACTAGGCTATCGAATCTATCAAATTGGCGGCAAAAACGATCCAATCATTGACGGAACAGACGGCCAATTTTTAGGGTTATCATGGGGCCAGACATTTTATTTAATGAAGCGAGCGAGTTTGTTCATGGGGATTGATTCCGTGTGCTCCCACATTGCAGCGGCCTATGAAATTCCATCGGTTGTTTTGTTTAGTCACACATATTCTTCTCAGGTGACAACAAACTGGTTGCCCGCCGATAAAAAAATCATTCTAGAGCCTGAATGGGGCAACCGCAAACCCTCCTATCAACCCAACGAGTCGCCCAAAATGATTCGCACAATTAAGGTTGAGAGGGTTTGTCAAGCAGTTTTCGACCTTCTCTGTAAAGGTGTTCAACTGAACATGAAAACAATTCGTGTCGGCGAAGATTATTACAATCCCGTAATGGAAATTGTTCCAGACCATTTCCAAGAAAACACCGCTTTAAAAAACGGTTACTTGCATTTCCGAATGGATTTGCAGCATAACGAACAGTGTTTGTTTCACTGGCTGGCGAACGGCTACAAGGCTCACATTATCGCCAAACAACCCGTAACCCTAGACGGCTTAAAACAGTTTCGCCCGAACATTGGGCGACTGATTCTAATGGCCAATTCTCTAGAAAGTTTTTCGGCAGAATATCTCAAAGTGGCCAAAAACCTCGGCCTAGACGTATTAATCTTCTGCGAAAAGAAAGAAATTCTGCCCCAGATGAGAGAAAAGTTCTTCGACTACGTTGTAGAAGAACTAGACTACCCCGAAGAAAAAGAGCTTGACAAAATCCCCAAAGACGCTAAATTCTTCACGAAAAAACAAATCATCAGCAACGGCCAAATCTACCCATCAGTGGCTCACTACAAAAGAAACATCCCATTCTCTCGGGCGAATCAAATTTTAGACAGTCAGGATTTTTGGCTTGACTTTGAGTACTTTTACTTTTACATTTAAACATGACAACTGACACAACATCTGCCGCCGAACAGCCTGAAACAATCGTTCTTCCTCGAACCTATCCAGAAAATTACCAGAACGGCCCATTCAAACTGAAACGCAACCAGTTTGGGTTGCTTGATAATGTGGATTACAAGTTCACGCCAGATGCTTTCGTTGATTGGCGGGCCATGATTAATCCAAAATTCCTCTACCCAAATAAGGGCTGGTTTGAGCGAGCGGGTAAAGAAGTTCCAACCTCCATCGAAGGATTGGAAGATCATCAACTTCTCTGTAAATTGGGCGGATATAAGGAATTGGCGCGTTTACGCGGGTATTCCAATGTAAATTACAAACTAGAATATCTCCCAAATGGAGTTTCGGCTATTTGTTCGATTCATTGGTTGCCTAATTTTGAAACAGATGGCGGTTATGTAAATTTCCAATCAATTGCCAATTCCACAAGCGAAAACTGCGGCCCAATGTGTGACCTGTTTAAAGAAACTCAAGCCGAAAATCGGGCGTTTGTTCGCTGCGTTCGCAATTTCTTAAACATCAACATTGTTGGTGACGATGAAATTTTCAAGGGCAAAAACGCTGTTCACGAAGAACAGGACAACGCCCCAAATGCCTACGATCCGAACTACACTCTTGAGCAACATGCCAAGAAAAAGTTCAAATCCTTTGACGAATTCAAAAAACATTTCGCGGAACAAAAGTATAAAAAAGTTACTAACGTAACATGGACTAGCTATAAGGACATTCCCGTAGCTGATTGTCGCAAGTTGATTGAAATTCTCACTGCCTAAAACATGAAACACTGGAACTTTTTTCCTTGTCTATTGGCACTTTTGGCCGTTTTTTGGTGGAGATTTGTTGATCTTCGGTTAGAAGAAATAAAAATTGAAGGCACTCGCCCAAAAATCGAAATCCGCTCAATTCAAGACGCGCCATTTAATTTTGGAGTTCCGCCAATTCCTCAATTAGGTTTGCCGCCCGAAAACACGCCATTTTTTGATCCTCATGCCCCAAACAGTGCGGAAAATGTTATCCCTGAAAATAAAACCAAAATTTAAAAATGCCCACCGACCCAGCTCACCGACAGCCGCCTATCGCCGCTGAAACCACAACCGCCGAACAAACGCCCGCACAGCCCGACGCTTGCGGCTGTTCGGTGCAGCGAAATTGTTCTGCCTTGAATTCCACGGACAGCGTTGATGAGGAGGGTTTGAGGCATCTAGCTCCTAAAGGCGTGAAAAGAATTGCTAATGCTCTGAAAGTGCTATTCGGAAGAAGTATGGCGGTAAGTCTAGTCCCACTGTCACGGGATCAGCTCGAACGACGACTCGTAAATCTTCATTATGCCCATCGAGAGCGACGAGATACGGTTTTTGAGCGTCTAAAACGATATATTGGTTGGTGACGACGATGTTAGAATCGTCCAGAAGAACGACAGAACCAATTCTTTTAGTTTCCTCGTTTTCTCTGTAGTAAAGTGGTAGGCGAGTCATAAGATAGGCTAACTTTCTCTTCTATTTCCCCCGCCGAAAAAATACTGGCGGAGTTGTGGGGGGGGGGTTGGCAGAACTCCAGCCCTCCCACCGAGCCTTTGGCGAGGTTGGGTGCGGCAAGTTTCGTGGGAGGCGAGTTAATATAATGCATGGTTAGAAAAATCACTAATCCCGCCGAATACCTAACGCTCCTAGACAATCTTGAAAAGCAGTGGTTTTTTGACAACCAAAATGCGGGGCATGTTTTGCCGATTAGCAAAGAAGGTTTAGCAACCCTCGCCAACTCTCAATTACTAACTTGGAATTATCACTGTTGGTCGAATGAAGCATTGGATAGCATATTTTTGGGACAGTCAGGGTTCAATCCGCTGTTCAACCGAACAGCCTTCCAAGAAATGCTTTGGCTATCAAAAACAGGTTACGGCGTGAAATTGTTGAAAGCGGCGCTTGACTTTGCCAAGTCATATGATACACTAATCATGGGTTCAGTATCGGCCCGAAACAATGACAAACTAAAAAAATTATACCAAAAACTCGGCCTAAAACAGGACGGCGTTTGTTGGTTAAAACTCCAAAACCCCAAAACACTATGACAGAACAACGAAAAAACCAAATCCTCAAATTGGAAGAAGAAAACGGCGTTTATGGCGTAACTTGCGAATGCTTTGCCTCGATTCTAAAAGAAGATGGCTTTTCCCGCGCCGAAGTTGAGGAATATTATGCCGACGATCCTGAATTTATCGAAATGGCAAAACTTGATAGGGTTTTTGACAGAGAATAAAATGTGGCCCTTCTCTAAGAAACAGCCAATCTTCCGCGAAATTTCCCGCGAATACCTTGGATATAAAATGGAGCCATGTATGGGTCGCGGCGGAATGGGAACAGATGTTGACACATTTTCAATTTGGGCCGTTACTCTTGAAGACGTAGAAACGGGCAAAAGAAAAGTAGAAAAACAATTAAAACTGGAATTCTAATATGAACCTAGACTACGAAAAAGTCCTAACCCGCGCCAATCAGTTATACAAAGAAGCAAAGTGGGAAAAATATCCCCTTTACTATAACGAAGATGATGACTTTGAAATCGAAAGCGATCAGGTCAAGTGTATGCTGAAAGCCTTAATCGAAGAACTAAACAAGTGAAAACCCTAGACGAACTCCCAACCCTTCTCGATTCCATGATTTCCTCTCAAAAGGAGAAGAAATTAAAAACCTACGTTGCTAAGTATAAAGGCAAAAACCTAGTTATGACAAGTGGCAAAAGCTCGTGGAAAGCAATGAATCATGCGAAAGCGGCTGTTTTGAATCATTTTTCATATGAAGAACAAAGATACAAATATCCTCCAACAGAAAAATATATTGGAGCAGATGGACGAGAACGCCAAAACTATGACTACTCACAGGCAGAAAAAAGAGAAAAAGAGTTTCGCGCTAAGTTGTGGGAGCTAGTTGAAATTGTGGAGTTGAAAGACTAAATAATAAAAACCACACAAACCATCCCCAAAATAACAACTTTCCGCCGAAAATAACGAAAACCCCAAGAAACGGGCCGAAAATAATAAAAATGCAAGTCCGCCTACTAACAAAAACCATCGGCCTTCACGAATACGAAGGAAAGTCAATCGACGAAATCATCACGGGCATTGCCCGAATCAGCTCTTCTAGGGAAACGAATGAGCTATTTAATGAACCACACAAACTTCTTAGACATTGCATTAGTAATGGCCATTGGAGCGTTTTTGGAACATGTAATCTTGGGTTTGAAATCGTGACCAGCAGAGCGATTGGCCGCGAACTTCTCCGACATTGGAGCCTCTCTCCACAGGAATTCTCCCAAAGATACAAGGCCGTTTCAGAATTTGAACCTATTGAGATTAGAAAACAGTGCGCGAATAATCGTCAAAGCTCTACGGAAGTTTTTGATCCAAGAGACAATAATAGGCCGCTTTTAGCGTCAGAAGCTATTGCCTTTAGCTTGAAAATGACAAAAGACCTATATCAAGACTTGCTTCATCAAGGAGTAGCTAAAGAATGCGCCCGAATGATTCTCCCTGAAACGACTCAAACAACTCTTTATTTTAACGGCAAAATTCGAGATTGGATTACGACGCTTAATCAGCGTCTCCACAAGACGGCCCAAAAAGAGTGCCGATTGGTAGCAGAAGCGATTCGAGATATTTTTATTCAAGAGTGTCCGATTATCAGTAAAATGCTTTTCAATTTTGAGGATGCATATGATTGTCACGTTTTGGACAGGGTTCTTCTCGAAAAATACGGCGTTTATCAAATGGTAAAAACAAATGGTTACAAAAAGCTCGCCGCGAGTTAATATAAACCATGAGAAAAACCGTCGCCAAACAAATCCGCAAACTCGTCAATCCAGAAAACCCCGCTAGTCGCCGCGTTTACCGCCGATTGAAGAAAGCCTATAACACCCTTCCCCACAACAAGAAGGGTCAATTTTTGAAGATTTTGGGTTTGAGTTTTACGCCGACTAATACTCAGTAACAGTAACCCAACTTCCCGCTGTAATTGAAACAGTGTTAGGCCCGCTAGTTTCTTTTGCCGCGAGCAAGTGAAGGGTTGACGCATTATCCCCGTTAACCACAAAAGCGTTAAACAAAATATTTGACACGGAGGTATCCCCATGATCACTTGTGTTCATCTGGTTGTAACCAGTAACAGCGTAGGTTTTGGGCGATTTTGAGTAATCATTGATTAGCAAATTTCCCCGCGCATAAACAGCCTGATTCGTGCCGCTAAACCCTATCGAAACCCCTTCCGTGGTAGAAGAGCCAGAATAGTGAAGGTTGTAGTCTATTTGGTATTTTTTACCATTATTTAACCCCATAGATAATCCAGAAACAATCGAAGGCGTATTTGTTAATGGAAAGTCGCCAGTCAAATATTGGCTTAAAAATCGACTAGAGTTCGAGAAATAAAAGTTATTTTGAGCGATCAAAGAATAGTCCTCCAAAGTTTGTATTGACCGTTAGGGTTTTGTAGTTGAGCCATTAAATAAATATATCCCGTGCCGCGAGTGTAATCAGAAATTCCAGTTCCTTCGCCCGAAACAAGAATCCTTGTAAAGTTTCCAGTGTCGGAAACGGCGTATTCAGAAACGCTTAATCCAGAATGGCCCGAAATCCTTGACAAAGTATTGTCTGTAATCAGAATCTCCCTAGATGAGCAGAAACCACTCGCGTCTGTTAATTGGGCCGTGTATTTGATTGTGCGGAAGGGATAAGTCTCACTTTGAGAAATTGAAGAGCTTAAATTAGGATTATAATACTCACCAGTTCTCATGTTGCCAGAAATGTTAGCCACAACATCCAAGATTTGATAATCCGATCCAACAATTGTGCCAGTATGAAGAGTATGAATACAATACGCTCCATCCTGTAAAATTACAACAGAACGGCCCGTCAAGTTATTAATCGGCGGAGACGCTATTTCTCCATTATACATTAATCCGCTTGCATAGCCAGTAAATAAAACGCCCGATCCAAAGTTGTCATACGGCAAAATCTTATAATGGTAATAATTACCATCAACTGGTTGCTCGCCCTCATTAATTGTCAAGGTGTAGGCGGTTTTTTGTTCAAAAATGCTAATGCTTTTTAGCAAGTTTGCGCCAGCGCCAGTTCCCGTTACTACTGAGAAACTAGGAGACGCCCCCGAATAAATTTCAAATTTAGAAACATCATAATAATCTGCGCCGCTCATATACAAGCTAATATCAATCTTGCCAGTTTGTCTGTTTGGGCCGCTTGTTCCATCCAAAACGCCTGAAAATCCGCTGACAACGGCAGCGTTGTGATAAATTGTGTATCTCCCGCTAGACATTGAAGTGGGCGATTGCTCTCTCAATTTAAACGTTAAACGATAAGCTCTTTGAGGATCACCGCTGAATGCTTGAATGTTTTTCTCTTTTGAGAAAACATAAGTTGGACCGATTAATCCCGTTTCAAAATTCGCCCCGCTTGGAGCAAAAGAGCCGTTAGTGTATCGAACGTCAACATCAAACGTAAGATTATTCTGTCCACCATATTGAGAACGAGTGTTAACGGTTTGATTATACTTGTCAAGGGCTGAAATTGTTAGTGTAGCGTCTTCTGGAATACAAATGCCGCTTCCTTCGCCAACTGCTGGTGGAGTTGCCTTGTTATAAATTTGTTGGAAAGTGTACATTAGGCGATTGAAATGTTGGTAATGTGGGGCGTAATTAAGCTGGCGCTAGGCAAAATCGTTACTCCAGTTGATGAAGTTCTTGAGGTGTATCCCAAGCTTTGGTTTTTAGCACTCACGGACAGCCTGTAAAAGCCAACTTGCTCTTGGTCTAGCAGGACATAGTTATTTGTTTCTGTTGAGGATGTCACTCTTGAACCATTTGGTTTCGACAGCGTAACATAATAACTACTTGCTCCAACAACAGGATTCCATGATCCAGACAGGTCAACGACACTTGTTCCGCCGAAATTTCCGCTGGAAAATGCGGTTATAACAACATCGTTTAACTGATAATTTTCAACGATTGATGATGAAGTGTTGAGTTTTGGCCGCTGAATGAACGAGAATGTATCGTAAAAGTCGTTCAAGTTTTGCGCTGCCTCAATTTCTGCAAACTTGCCAGAGTTAAATTTGATAGCGGCCATTTCAAACTCATTCGGCGCGATTTCTCGAATGCTGGCAATTTTATAAACTTCTTTAGGCACGCCAGAAACAGAAACGGAATATGGTGTTCCAACTTGAACATTATGCAAGAAATCCAAGTTTGGATTGTCAACTGAGGTGTAATCAACAACTCCGCCAGTTGCCCAAACTCCTGTCGGGAAAGACGTGTTTGGTGATCCACTTGTAATAACGATGCCAGACTTGACTGCCCGCAAATACCAGTACGTTCCGCTTCTCGATATGCTGTAACCAGTTGTGGCATTAATCCCAGAAAACAAAGTGTATCCGCCGCTTGTTCCAATTCCAGAATACAATCCAGTTCTCGGGCCAGCAACTCCAGACTGTTGAATTCCAGTTACTAAAATTTGCTGATATTCTTGGCGCGGAGACAAATAAACATTGCAACCATATTCGGGCGAATTATCATATCCAGTAATTTTGTAGCTTTGGATGCTAGGTACATCGTTAGTGTATATGTCTTCAAAAGACAATCCACCGCTGTAACGAGCTTTGCCATACATTTCGTCCCAACTTTTGCCGCCGCTTGGCGAAACAAGGGTTAATTCGCCCAAAAATACCCCACTTTGGAATTTTTCATTTAATCTGACCGTTCTAGAGTCTGGGTCGATTGACAAAACGCGGCCAAAGTTTTTTTGTTGGGTTTTGAGTTCGTCGTTTACATTAATCAAATCTCCAGGTTTGACAATCAAAGCGTCCATTCCAGCCGTAAAGCTGACACTTTCATTTTCGTCGGTTGTCCCGTAAAGAATATGTTGGCCGATTCTATTCGCCAGCGTTTTAGACGTTACTCCAAAAGAATCGTAGGTTGTTTTGAGAACGCCTCTTTTACGAATACTTTCCACGTTTTCAACGTATTCAACCTTACTTTTAAAGTCGTCGTTTTCGTCCAAGTAGGCCACTTCAACCACGTTAAACTCTTGATCGCGGCGAGACGAAGAATAAGAGAAAATCCCTTCTTTGACGTTTGAGTTTGAAAACTCAAAAGCTGGAACTTTTAGCCTGTCGTCGGCGAAGTTAACCTCTCCATTGTGATAAAAAATACTGCCCCTGAAAGACGCGGCAATTGAATTAATTGTTTGAAAAACATCAGTTCTGTCGCCCAAAATAATGTTAATTGAATATCTTGGCTCTTTGCCGCCAAAAGCGTTTGGAACACCAACAAACACACCGTTTTTATCCACGGCATCACAGAATTGGCCGATTTTATAAAGCTCCCAAACGTTGATTTGTCTTGGGTCAAGAAAGTTTCCAAGGCCATACTCTTGATTAATCAACAGGTCAAACAACACCCAAGCTGGATTATCAGTCCATAGCTCTTTGAATGTGCCGTCCCAATTTCCCCTGTAAATTTGCAAATCGCTGGCAGTTGCAGCGCTAAAATCCTCTTGAGTTCTATACCTTCGCTTGTCTTCGCCGTTTGGTTTGAGGGGGAAATAGTTACTTGGAACAAAAACCCTTTTCAGTCTTGCGTCGTAGGAACGCGGCGGAATTTGTGAAATGTTTCGGCTGTCAATTTTCGTGCCGATAATCGCCGAATTTGGGTAAGAGAATGATGTACTGATTATTTCAGTCACTTTTTCTAGTGAAATTTCACGGCGAACCAAGACGGAGCTAGATTCATGGGTTGTTCTTGTGACGCGAACGAATCGTTTTTTACCAGATTCAACACTTGGCAGAACAATTCCAGAAGATGCGTTTAGCGCTCCGCCCGAATTTGACGCGGCCACAAATGAATATTTAGATAAAATAGACGAATTTTCTTCGCGGCCAATGTCAACAAGCACAGCATTATCAGCAATACCGCTAATCTGGTAAACTCTTTTTTGGACGGTTGACTCAACCTCTCGACCAAAAGAGTCTTGAAGACCCCATTCAACAGTAAATCTTACTGCTGTTGGTAGTTTTGCGCCAGCTTGAACGCTTCCGATTCCATTTAAACTTTGGTCTATTTGGTTTGTATCGGAAAGGGCGCGAACACCAATTGTTAAATACACCCTGTCAACATTGCTGTTTTCAATGACGTGAACAATGGGAATTGCGCTCTCAACGTAAGTTGATTTATTGTTTCCAGCATAGCTCGAAAAGCTTTTGCCGCTACGATTGTCTGTTGAACCTTCTCCAGAAGCATTTTCGGCCAAAGGTATCTCAGAGTATCCGAGAGTCGAAAAACCATTTGCATCACCAAAGTTTGAAACGCGGAAAATTGATCCGCCGACATTGAACGGGCCAGCTAATTTTACGCCATATTCTTTTGAAATATAAACTTTTCTGAAATAAGAGAGCGGCGTCTGAAATTCATCGCCCATTCTTGCCTCCGCCAGAACATTGTTATAGTTGTATTTTTCATTTGCATAGTTCAATACAACAAGCTTGGACACGAAATCTTTAATTGCTTGAACGCTTTCTTGAGTTGGGCCGTCGCCATTTTTGGCCCCAAACAAAATTATTGATCCGCCGATTTCAACAACAGTTGATGACGTTTTTCTAACATAGGTTAAATCAATATAATTCATCGCGCCAAACTTCTTGGCCGAAGTCAAATCGTCAATTTCCAACCTTTGGAACGCTTGATTCCGAACATCCTCAAGCAATACACAATTTGTATATTCGTCAACGACAAAATCAGAAGACACAGTTTGCGTCTTTTCTGGTGTTTGAAAAATTGCAACCGTGTTTGAGCAGTCGTTTTGAACCGTCTCATCGAAAGGTTCTCCAAAATTGATTTTTACGGCGAAAAACGGATACTCAGAATCGTCTTTTGTCTCGTCAAAAGAGAGAACGTTATTCTTTACATCGACCCAACTGTTATAATTGAATCTCAGCTTTTTCGCCGAAGCGTTTTGAGAAGCGTCAACGCCGAATCCAGCAGGCGATTCTGCAACCGTGGCAATAAGGTCTATGGACTTGTAAATGCTTTTGGCAATGTCGTCTCTCTCCCATGTGATTTCAAAAGAGTTGTCCCGAACAACAGAAGTTGGACACTCGAAAATATTTCCAATATCGCCGCTCGAAGAGACTGGAGAATATGTTAAACATGTGTATGGATCGTTAACGGACGCATGATTTGCAAAATAAGAGCGTGTTTTTAAAACACTTGGCCCGTATCTGCCTGTTAAAAATTCTGTTCCGCCAGTTGCGTTGACACTGGCTGCTCCAGTGAAATTTTTTTCATTAAAACTTCCCGATCTAAACCATAAACTGTAAAGATTATTCGCTAATCCAGTCAGGGAAAATTCCGCACTTGCCACGGCGCTTGTGCCAGTATAGCTTGCATCAATGCTTTTCTTAACAGGAACATCGTCAAAGTAAATGCCCTCAAAAATGCGATGGCCTTGAACATATTGGCCGTTTTGATTAACGAGTCCGTCAATAGGCCCGTCTGAAATCAGGTCAATGTTTTCGGCGTAAGAATAACTTGCCAAACTTTGAAGAGCGCCTAGTTTTGGTGGCTGCAATTCTGCTGGCGGCGGCGGCGCTGGCGGAGGAATGCTTATGCTGACATCTCCGCCCCTTCTTCCAGCACCCTCGATAATTGATTTTTTGTTTAAAAAGTGCTGCATTAAATTTGCTGGTTGTGGACAATGCTCATGTAACTTTGACCCTCTTCAAGGCTTTGGGAGGCAAATTCATCAAAAGTGCTTACGCTGTTTGGGTAACTTTTGATGTTTTCTTGGATAATAGCGCTTCCTACGCGGAGTCTTCCATAGGCGAGAGGAATAGGATTCCCTTGAGATGCAACGTTTTCTCTGTTTGAGAAAAGGAACGACTTGCTTGTTGCACTGGTTGCGGCAGTTGATTGGTTGGGGTTGCTTTGAGAAATGGCATTTGCTTGTGGCGGTTTTGTTAGGAGGCTTTGCAAACCAAAAGAAATGGCCGAAAATGCCACAGCCAAAAGCATTGACCCGATTAGTGTTGCTGTTCCGCCGAGCGCAACGCCGCCAATTGCTGCAAGAGCGCCCACAACCAACGCTGCTACGCCAGCGCCAAAAATCGTGGGAACAATGTGAATTGTTTTCATTTTTGAAACAACGGACAAGTCATTTTCGTTGGAAAGCTCCCTGTCATCAACAACAAGAGTGTATTGGCAACCATTTTTGCCCAATTCAATAATTTCTTTGTTGAACCCCTCGAAAGAACACTCTAAAGCCCTAAACACATCTCTTGGTTTGGAAAGCGAAAAGCAGTGTTTTTTGCCATATTTTTGGCCCAAATAACCATGAATGAAAACGGTGGTCATAACAGCTTTCCAAACTCCTCTAAAAGGTTTTCGTTCACTTCGCTGTTTTCAGGAACATGCAAGTGAAACTTGTTTTCTGGAATAGAGTAAACTAAAAAAGGCAACGCGCAATTCTTAGAGTTTGCCAAGTCAAATTCGCTAGGCTCACAACCACTGTTTATATGAGAATGAAACACGGCCACGAAAATATACTCGTTTTTAAACTTTAAATAATCCAGTGGCGAAATAGAAAAATACTTGTTTGGCTCTGGATTGTGGTTGTGCATTTGCTTAAACAAAAACTCTTTGCCGTCAAAGCCAATAAACCCGCAGATTTCGGCCATTGGGCTAGTTTTTGAAGCTGTTATCAATTGTTTAATCATTAAAACCGATATTTGTTGGTTGCAGGATACCCGCCGAAAGGAAGATAACCCTTGTAGCAAAGGTTTGTTGGATCGTCCATGAAGCGCTTTTTGCAGCCAGTGATTGTTTTTGAGCACTCGTCTTTCTCCCAATAGAGAGAGCCGTTTGGCTGGTTTGGATGATTTGTTGGGCTGGAAACGTGGCTGGCAATGCAAACGAAAAATGTTTTTGGCGGATTTTTGTAGTTTTCAACGTAAACGCAAGCACCTCGCTGGTATGTTTCACCGTTTACCCAAAGGTTTCGCGCCGATTTTAGCTCAAAATCACCCGTGAATGGCGAGGAGAAATCAGAATCGTCGGATTTGCAAATTGGAGGACCACAATAATTGCATCCTTTGCCACGATACTGGAAGGGACAATAGTTTGCAATAATGGTTTTCCCCGCAATGTTAAAGCTCTCAAGGTCAAATGGATAAGTTAGCTCAAGCTCCACAAGTTCCTTGTTTTCGCCAGTCTTTTGAGAAACAACATATTCCTCACGAGAAAGAATGCCGTTTGGGTCTGGAATTCCGTATGGGTTTGTGCCAGCGTCAAAGTTTTCAGCATCCAAACACCGAACCATTGTTTTGATTATCACAATTTTAGCGTTACGAAATTCATTTTTTCGGCGCAAAAGTTGAGAAATTTGTCCTCCAACGTTGGAAATTCGGATTTTTGGGCGAGAAATTCGTTGCTGGATGTTGGTTTCCGTGGAGTCAATTTCGGCGGCAATAGGAGAATATCTGATTCCCCCGAAAACGATTGACCCATTAAAACCATTCGTGCCATTTACAAAGGGAAAGTAATTTTCGGGTTCTTGCAACGTATCATAGTAAAGCCTATAGAGATTCACCACCGCGCTTGGGGCGATTTGCAGCAAGTTTCTTTTGCTTTTTTCTGATAGAGCCATGAGTTTAAACCGTTATCCTTGATAGTGAGTTACACTGTAAAGGCACACTAACCACGCTTTGGAATAGTAAAAATAAGATATTTAAAAAGTTCTATGTTATTTTTTAACAATTAGTGTAATATATTTAGAGTGAATCATCGCGGTTATAAATTTCGTATCTATCCAGCGCCAGAACAAGAGGCTGTTCTACGCAAAACAATTGGATCGTGCAGATTTGTCTATAATTGGGCGCTAGCACAGAGAAGAGAGGCGTGGGTTAAAGAGAAGAAATCCATAAACTACGCCAAATCGTGCAAGGCGTTGACGGAGTTAAAAGGCTCTCCCGAAAAGGCTTGGCTTAATGAAGTGTCGAGCGTTTGCTTGCAGCAAAGTTTGAATAATTTAGATGTTGCGTTCGGCAATTTCTTCAAGAAACGCGCCGCGTATCCCTCGTTTAAAGCTCGCAAAAATGGCGGTTCTGCGCGGTTCACAGATAACGCTTTCCGCCTAAAAGGCGACTATCTTTTTCTCGCGAAGATTAAAACACCCTTTAAAGTCGTTTGGTCGCGCCCGCTTTCCAATATCCCAAATTCAGTAACCGTTTCTCAAAATGCTAGCGGTCAATGGTTTGCCTCATTCCTATGCGAGGAGGAAATTGCCAAACTTCCGCCTTCCGACAAACGAATCGGTATCGACGCTGGTATTGAAAACTTCGCAACTCTCTCAGACGGGCGAAAATTTCAATCTCCGAAAGCGATTCGTAAATTGCGCAAGAAACTAGCACGCCTGCAAAGGCGTCACTCTCGCAAAAAGAAAGGTTCTAAAAACCGTGAACGCGCCCGCAAAAAAGTTGCCCGTGTTCACCAGCGCATCGCAGATGTGCGCAAAGATTTCCTCCACAAATTGTCAACTCAACTCGTTCGCGAAAACCAAGCGATTGCTTTGGAAGACTTGTCTGTGTCAAGTATGGTCAAGAACCGCAAACTTTCTCGCGTAATTAGCGAGCAAGGCTGGCGCGAATTCAGAACTATACTTGAATACAAGTGCGAGTGGTATGGGCGAGAACTACTAATCGTAGATCGTTGGTTCCCAAGTAGCAAAACCTGCTCATGTTGTGGAGCGAAGGCTAGCTTTGGCCTAGAAATAAGGCAATGGACGTGTGGCGCTTGCGGCGCAAGCCACGACAGAGACGTGAACGCCGCGAAAAACATTTTGGCCGCTGGACAAGCGGTGTCAGACTGTGGAGTGGACGGAAGACCAACGAAGAACTACGTTCTTCGGGGCAGGACACAACGAAGCAGTAAAACGAAAGCGCGAGCATCGAAAACAACATCTCTTAAAGATGAATAAATGTCAAACTATCGAAGAGTTTTATATTAACGGCAGCTTTTTCGCGAAAGAAAAGAAGGTTCTAGAAATTTGGAAAACCTTTTGCCTGAAAAGTCCGCCGTTGCCCGAATTGGGAAAAGGCTCGTTGTCGGGCCGACACGACAAGATTTTTGACTATTTTCGGCGGAATTTTGAGAATAACCTGTGTTTTCTAGAGAAAAATGGCCGATTTGTGATTTTTGGAGATGGGAAAAGCTGGCTGGACGACCCAACCGCAACCTTACCCGCTGGTAAATTGGCGACAATGATTATGGGCGCATCAGAAAAAACCCTAGACCCATACGATTCTATAAAAATGCTGCAAGAGTTTTTCCGCCGATTGAAGGAAAAATACAGTTATGACGTTGTAGCTTGGAACCAAAACAGGGAATTCCGCCGAAAACCATTTGAGCGGCTAATGAAGAGACTCGGGGCGAAACAAACGGGAGATTGCTTTTACTTGAAACTATGATTGAACACAAAAAATTCAAACACGCACTAGACAAACACGGCTGCGGGGAGATGGGATTTTCCGCCGAGGTAGTTTTTAAGAAATTGGCCGAAGAAAAAGGCTATTCCGTAAGGGTGGCCCGTCGTGAAGAACAGTTTTCTCATGTAGATTTCATTCTTTCAAAGGGGAAAGAAGAGTGGAGAATCGACGTAAAAGGAGCCAAACGCAAGAAAAGAACGGACGAAAATGTAGATTACACCATTTTGTGGCTGGAATTTCGTAATGGCAACGGCGGAGAGGGCTGGCTTACAAAGGAAGAAAAGGGCGCAACAACAATTGCTTTTGAATTAGAGAACGAATTTGTTATTGTTTCGAGGAAAGAATTGCTGGAATTGGCAAAAAAACTGTGCAATCTCGAAAATCGTGTTGACTCGGCCAAAAAGGCGTTGTATAATGGTTACAAGAGATTCGGGCGGCGCGATTTGCTGTCCATTATCAAAACAGAAGACTTATACAAAATCAAACACAGCATATGGCCGAAAAACTAATCAAAGACGGAAAAGTGGCAGTTCTATATTCACCAAGATATGGGGCGGGATGGTATAGCTGGAATACGGAACATAAAGACTTGCTTTTTCATCCAAAAATCGTTCAAAAAGTTCTCGACGGAAAGAGAGAAGAGATAACCGACGAATTCATCCAAGACCTTCTTGGAATTAACATTTACACGGGGGGGGCAGAAGACCTTGAGGTGGAATGGATTGCAGAAGGGACAGCGTTTGAAATTACAGAACATGATGGTTACGAACGAATTGAAACTATATCTAACCACGAATGGCTTGTCTCTTAACAAAACATGAATAACCCACCCCAAATCCCTCCCGCTTACTACTGCGGAGGCTATACGAGTCTAGCAGAATGCGCTGAATGCAAAGCAATTGGCCAATATTGGGACTTCCATCCAGTTAACCCTTGTGGTTTTTGCGGCGGAAAAGTAAAAGAAATTGGCGCTGGAATTTGGCGACAGAAAGTTGTTGGGAAAAAGTTTTTCGGCCTATTCAACAAATACGAAGGATATTGGGAGAAAAAATGATTAAAATCAAAACAATCCTTAACCACGGCGGCTCCTATCCCTTCCAAATCGACGCATTAACAATTGATGATAGGATGATTTATGGTCGCTATAGAAATGGCCGAGTTCGCGTTTACGTTGGCGAATTTGGAGATTTCTCAGAATATGCTGCTGTAGATGGTGACATGATATTCTCTAATTTGATTGGAGACGCATTTGACGGAACTATGACCCTCGAAGAATTTAAAGAAGCGACCAAAACAACGCTTGACTTTTCTGAGGCAGTAGATGATAGTTAAACATGCTAACCTTTAAATACAAATTCTACGAACGCAGTCCTGATGGGCTTCTCAAACAACCTCCAGTTTTAGGAGCGTATTACGATGAAGACTACTCATTGAGGGGCTACTTTGACACAGAGCAAGACGCTAAAAATGTTATCCTAAATTTACAAGGACAAGACCAACATTACGCGGCGGAATTAGTTCTTGTTCAGGAGGTTGTTCATACTTACGAATAATATGGCCCATTCATACTTTCACGCAAAAAGCTCCGCAAAGAAATTTGGCGGTAAGCTGGAAGACTACCTTCCACTACATTGCTGGTTTGACGAAAGCAAATCTTATATTGCGGAGGCACAACACCGCGCTCTGAGGCATCACTCGGAGGGAATCTTTATGGCGGAAAAGATTTTCGGCCAAATCATTAAAAACTCCGTTGGGAAAGAAATTCCAGTGAGAATAGTCGGAGAACAACACATGTTGGAGGATTTTGGCTTTATTCCAACCGTAGCCGATTGGTTATTGAAAATTCCACTAGAGCCTTGGATGTATAAAAAAGCGAAAAAACTCTCAAAAACTCTATGAACCACCCGCTTAAAACCCTAAACCAAACCTATCAAATGAGCATCAAACCTCTAACAGAGGCTTACGAAAAAAGCCTAGAACAAGAGCAACAAAAATTTCTAAAAGGAGTGGTTGAATTCTTTGAGGCGAAATCTATTTCTTTTGAAGGTGGCGAAAACTACAACGACGAGGAATATTACGACGACCTGATGGATTTTTATGTTGATGGAGAATCCGTTCAGTCTAATTTTAAACTCGGTTCTCAAGTTTACGAAAAACTTTTCGGCGAAAAGTCTCCCTATACAGACGAAGAAGACCCGTGGGATCAATGGCGCGAAATTAAAGAAGAACTAATGAACCAAATGCCAGAATTCATCAAAACCAAAACCTGCTCATATGAAACTAACTGAAATCAACGAAGCCCTCAAAGCCAAACAATCCGCCGCCGAAGAAGAATACCTAGATTCTATCGGCCAATGGATTTGTCTTTTCAAACCAGACGCCAAAACCTTTGAATTTGAGGGTCATAGCGAATATAATGACGAAGGAGGATGCGATATGTGGTTCTCCAGCCTTTATATTGACGACAAATCTTTGGAAGAAATCATTGGCGAAATGAGCAAAGACGACATTCTCAAGTATTTTGAGGTTTCAAAGTATTACGCAGACGATTTTAAAGAAAGCAGCGATCCAGAAGAAATTTGGGACATGGTTAAAGACAAATTGGATTTCGATGAGTGCGTTTACGAATATGGAAAACAAGAGATTTAAATTCACAACCGATGATGACGGCCATAACTACCTAATTCCCGCCGATAAGAAATACGAGTGGTTCTCCTATCCGCAAGAATTCTATCGAGCCAACGAGGCTTGCGAACCTTTGCCCAAACAACCAGATTGGGTTGTTGAGATTGATTCGCACGAACTTTGGAGCTTTGAAAATCCGAAATTAGAAAAATGATTAAACACAAAAAACAAAAACGCGGCTACTCCTGCATTGCTCTTGACCGCCCAAAATCTGCCAGCAATGTTGGCGGCGTTCTTCGTGCGGCGGGTTGTTATGGCGCTGATTTGATTGTTGTTTCGGGCCAAAGATACAATAAATCCAAGCTCGACACCCAAAAAGCTCACAAACACATTCCTCTTCTAGAAGTCCAAGATATTGAAGCGTCTGTTCCAAAGGATTGCGAAGTTGTAGCGGTTGATTTAGTGGACGGAGCGACTAATCTTTGTAATTTTGTTCATCCAGAACGAGCCATGTATGTATTCGGCAGTGAGGATTCAACCCTTGATGACCGCGTTCTCAAGTTTGCGAAATATAAGGTTTATGTTCCAACGAACCACTGCATGAATTTAGCCGCAACAGCTAATGTCATTTTGTATGACCGAATGACGAAGAGAAAGGAATTCGATGTATAAAACTTTTTATAAGGCCCAATCTCACACCTTCTCAATCCATGAAGTTTTGGTTCAAAAAGCCAATGAAAAAAGTGTTTGGCTGGTTCAACGTGCTCTTTTCGAGGGCGAAAATGACATTTTTAAAGCCGTGGCCCGAAAAACAAACCACGAACAATACTTTGAAACCCTTGAACAGGCCAAGTCTTTCCTCCAACCTCTTCTCGAAAAGGAAATAGAAAGAACAGAAGAAAAACTAAAAGACCTAAACGAAGGAATCACCCTTTTCAAACTCCGCGAAAACAAAAAAACTTGACAAAAGCAAATCCCTAGAGTTACTTGTGTAATGACAACCAAACTAAAACTCGTTGACGAATCCCCTCTTTTCGCCAAACATCATAACAGTGTTTGGGAGACAGAGCTAAACTTGCTAAAAGAAACGGCCAAAAGTATTGACGAACGGTTTCCGCTTGGATTGTATAGTCTTAGCATTCAAAATGTTTTCGGCGAAGAAATTGCCGACTTGGAAATTCAACATGTAGAAATTATCGGCGACAACCATTTAACCTTATTTGCATGGTTGACAACCGCCGAAAACTGTGGTAAAGTAGCCCTAGAAGTCCTCGAATGAAACCCTTCCTAATCACCGCATCCCTATCTTTTGCAATGGTGTTTGGCATGCTCTATGCCGCGCATGGGAAATTTTCCGTAACCTACGAACAAGTTTTCGCCGAAAAACATATAATTCTCACTGAAAAAATGACTCTCTCGCAGAAAATTCTCCTCCAAAACAAGAAAGGTTTCATCAAGTATGTTCACTAATTTGGCCGCGATGAAATATCCGCAAGACTATCTTTTATTGATTGGGGCGTTTTGTTTGATTTATTTTGTGTTTTCTTGTTGGAAGAATGGCACATTTCCGCCGAATGTTGGTTGACAAACTGAAAAACTAAGCTAAAATAATTTATGACACCAAAACCCAAAACCCTAATCGGCAAAAGAGTCGCAGTGGCGAAAAACCTCAGCGCTATTGAATCTTTCAATGGAATTCCCGCACTTTTCGGCGAAACTGGAACCACTGTAGCACAAAATAGCCTCGGTCAAAACTTAACCGTCCAATTTGACTGCGGCAAGAAAACCTACCTTTACGAGGATGAGTTGTATTTCCCAGATTCGCCCGAAGGATATAACCAAGCTTGTTTTCGGTAAAAACCAACAAAAAACTTACCAAAAACCGCCCAATAGCTTAACTAGGCACAAAGTAGTCTTGCTAGAGACGAAAATGTGACGATCTAGCAATCGTTAAAGCGCTCCTATGGCTGGAGAGAAGGGGTTCAAATCCCTGCGGGCGACCAATTTAAAAACAAAAAACAAAAACTATGAGCTACAACAATGTCGGCAAAGTCTGGACCCCCGATTCATTCGGAGAATATTTGAAAACAATCAGTTAATATAACCAAAACAACATGACAACAGAGCAAATCAAATCAATTCAATCAAAAATCGGCGCGACTCCAGACGGATTTTGGGGGCCAAAATCAATCGCCGCTTGCCAAAAACATCTTCGTTCGCTAATGCCAAACCCCAATCCGTGGCCGAAAAGTGATACCGCTTCTATGTGTCGATTCTACGGAAATCCTGGAGACGAAAGAAATCTTGTAACTGTAAATTTTCCATTTACGACCTTTTACGAGGGTAAAAAGATTACAAAATTCCGTTGCCATAAGAAAGTGGCCGATTCTCTCGTTCGCGTATTGAAAAGTATTGGAGAAAAATATGGCAAAAACCGCGAAATTCTTGAAGAGGCAGAAGATTTTGGCGGCGTTTATAATTTCCGCAATAAACGTGGCGGTTCTAGTTATAGCGTTCATGCATGGGGAGCGGCCATTGACCTTGACGCTGACGATAATACGTTTAGAGATTCTTGGCCTATGAAAGCCGACATGCCATTGGAAATTATGGAAGAATTTGCTAAAGAGGGGTGGCTTTCTGCTGGCGCTTTTTGGGGATATGACGCAATGCATTTTCAAGCGACGAAATGAGTTGCAAGCCAAGATCACTACCAATCGAGCTTCTTAAGGAGACTTTTGAAGTTGATGAGAATAGTCCAACAGGATTAAGATGGAAAACCCGTCCTCGTCATCATTTTTCTAGCGATGGCCGTTGGATCGAATTTAACAGAGATAGCGCTGGAAAACCCGCTGGTGGCCTAGAAAAATTAAGAGGAAGAAAAAAGAAAATCTCATGGAGAATTAACATATATGGAAATGTACATTTCGTACATCGAATTGTATATGCTTTAGCTCATGATATTGACCCAATGAATCTTTTAATAGACCATGTAGATGGGAACCCACTGAATAACAAAGTATCAAATCTTAGATTAGTTGATTACAATCAAAACTCCCTGAATAGAGAGGGAAACAAGAATGCGAGCAGTAAATATAAAGGCGTTTGCTTTGCCAAATATGCGAATAAATGGAGGGTTGGAATAACAAATAAGGGCATAAATTATCATTTAGGATACTTTAAAAGAGAGGAAGATGCTCGTGATGCTTATAGAAAAGCAGCGATCCAAATACATGGAGAATTTGCCAAATTTGAACTTGACGAACATGAAATTCCGCCTACCTTAAATAAGCCAACAATAGCTTTATCTTCCGAGCTAGAAAGCATTAAAAACAAATGACAATCTTCGCCCTCATTCAGTCTTTCTTAGAAGTCGTTACGCAATACTTTCGGTTGAAAAATCAGACTGTTTATTTTGATCTTCTTGAGAAATTTGATTCGCGGCTTGACAAACTGGATAAACAGCGCCAAGTTGCTAGATCAAAAACCACAACCGAAAGTCAAGCCTATGCGGACGAAATTGTTTCAGAAATAGTCGAAGAAAAGAAAAAACTGGCCGAAATCAAGAAATTTTTCCAGAAATAATATGAAAACAATAATTACCAAAAGAGTAAAAGGAATCGGCCAAGGAGCAGCAATTGGTTTTCCAACGATTAACGTTTCTCTGGACAAGTTACCAGAAGGCGTTGGTATTGGTTTATATGCGGGAAAGGTTTATAAGACTTTTGATTGGAACGCCAGAAACGCAATCGCCTGTTTTTCAAAAACAAAAGATGGATTTCGCGGCGAAATTCATGCCATCCATCCATCTGGAATAGGAGATTCGTATGAAGTCGGTGATAATGTTCAACTAAAGATTTTCTCAAAGTTGAGAGACTATAAACCAATTACGGCCAAAAACCGAGATAAAACCATTCAACAGGATAAAACTCTTGGCACTGATTTCTTTAAAAGGAACGGTAAATGTTCAACATGCAAATTCTTTTGTTCCGCCGATTATGGATATTCTAATTACACAGTAGAAGGAACCACCTATTCATGTTTGAAGAAACAATTCGCTGATTCCGAAGATTCTGACATTCAATTCGCCAATGAATCTTGCCAAAAATTTGAAAAAGGAGAGCCTTGGTATTTGGATGTCGATGGAGAATCAGAAAAACCCACAGAAGAATGGCTGAAAGAAAATAATTGCTAACATGAAAAAACTCCTTCTAATCCTCCTTCTAACTTCTTGCGCCCAAAAGCCCGACATTTCGCCGCTTTCTAGAATCTATCAACCCAAGGTTCTTATTTTGGCCCCAAATACAGAAGTAAAAACAACAGAAGGAATCTACACCAGCGGCCCAAAACCCGAAATCTGGCACAGCGCAGAAACGGTTGAGCGTTTGGAGAAACAGTTGAGTCAATTTTGATATGTATTACCTAACAACTAGCCACGGACTAAGGGGATGGTTTGCCGTTCTTGTTGACGATTCTAACGGTTTTCCAGAACCAGTTCAAACAGGATATGGTTCATACGAAACCGCCGAAGAAGCCAGAAAAGAGGCCGAAGAATGGGCTGTCGCAGAAAACTTAAAAGTAAGATAATATGATTGAATACTACACTGACAGCGCCCGAAAGTCTTTATGGGTAGCCTCTAGAATTTCAAAAATTAGTATTGCTGGAGGATTTCCCGAAACCGCAACAACACTAATTTGTTTCGCCGCAGAAAAAAACTCGGGCTATCACATCGGCCAACAAGTCTCTAATCCTAAACTCGAAAACTCCAACTGGCAACCTCTCGAAGGAGAAATCCAAATCAGCCAAATCCTGTGCTAAATTTCAACGAATTCTACACCCAAAAGTTCAAAGAAATCACGGCCCGAGGTGTTGGGGCTGGCCTTTCTGAGGCCGATTCAAAAGATTTGGCGCAAAATGTGTTGCTTGACTTTTGGAAAAGACTGAGCGCTGGAACTGTTGACGAAAATAAAAACGTTGACGGTTTTCTTTCCGTAAGAACAAGGTGGAGACTTGTCGATTTGATGGATAAAAAGAAAACCTTCTCCAAGAACTACGAAACAATCGGCGAAGAAAACAACCTAGACACTCTACCTGCCGAAAGTAAAGAACAGCCTGAAACTCATCGCCGCCTTTTAAAGCGAGCAATTCAAGAAATTAACCCCAAAAAAAGCAAATGGTTTAAACTATTCTACGAGGCCGTGTTCAATGAAAAACCCGTTGAACAAATTTGCGCCGAGTATAACGTCAAACCATCTACTGTCCATGTTGAAAAATGCCGCCAAGGGAAGAAGCTAATCGCAGCGGCCCAAGCTCTTTTGAAAAATGGCTTTTGAGTTTTCATTTTTCAACTTCTACCGTTGCCCAAAAGGCTGGCAAATTTCAATCGGCGAATTGAAAAGATTTGACAACGGCAAAAGCTGGTGTATCTTTCTTCTCAACAAAAGGAAAAACCAACCACTACTACTAAAAACCTGTGCCTGAACCCGCTGCAATCACACTAGCAAAAGCTCATTTGGAGACAGTTTTCTCTGATTTTATCATTTTTGGTCTTGATTCGCGGCAAAAGCCAATAACCACGACCGAAATCCCTTGCTGTCAGAGCGAGAATAATCGACAAATCCTGATTAACGAATACTTAAAAATCCACAAATCATGAGCGCGGGCAAAGGCAGCAAACCACGCCCCGTTGACAAAAACAAGTGGGACGAAAATTACGACCGCATTTTTAAAAAGCGCAAAACCGTTGCTGAGTGGCAAAAACATTTCGGCGATGTGATTAAATCATATGACGGATTCCGCGAGTATAATCAAGACGATTTGTTGACGCGAGAAGAGTATGAGTCTGGTTTTGTAAAATGCACACATTTTTATCATCCAAACCGCCCAAAACAATGAACAAAGAAATCGCCGACCTGTTAAAAGCAATCCGCCAATGGATGATTGATAATGATTACGAATGCGGAAAACAAGGATCATATCTTTGCGATAGAATAGAAGAAGTTCTTTACGACAATGGGTTTGATAATTATACACAAAAATGAACCTAGATAATCTAGAAATTATAGTCGGTGTTGAGAACCGAAAATGCGATTGCGGGTTTGGCGAATTTTGCCCCGAAAAAACGGTTTGTGATGGTTTCGGCGGAGTTTGGCAAAAGTGTAATCGGCCAAATTGCGGGTTGAGCGTTGTCAGGCCAGGAAATGTTCAGTGCTGGTGTGACGACGTTGGGGCAGATTATTTGGGAAAGGGAGATTGACAAATCGCTAAAAATAGGACAAATTAAAACATGAAACTGCTCGGCGTAACTAACAATAAAAAAATCCTAACATCTGTCGCCCATTATGATTATATAAATTAAATTATAATTTGACAGACTTCAAAAGAGTTTTGGTGTAATAATTTATTGATGCACCAAAATTTAAATCGAAGCGGTATTTATGGGATTAAGAATAAAATAAATGGAAAAATCTATATTGGTAGCTCCAGTAATATTAGGCTTAGATGGAAGAGCCACAGAAGTTCTTTAAAAAGACAACATGGCGCAAATAGATACTTTCAAAGGGCATATAATAAATACGGGCTTAATTCATTTGAATTTTTAGTTATTGAGTTTTGCGACGTTTCTGTTTTGGTCGAAAGAGAACAGTATTTTTTAGACCTCTACAAAAGCTATGAGAAAGACTTTGGATATAATGCGAGCAAAACCGCCGAATCTAACCAGGGCTTTAAACATTCCGAAGAGTCTAGAGAAAAAATTAGAAAGTCAAAGTTGGGGTTAAAAATGTCTCCCGAGGCAAAAATAGGAATTTATTTAGCAAATAAAAAAAATGTTTATATGTTTGATCTAAGCGGAACCCTTATTAGGAATTTCGATTCCGTAACGAAGGCTGCTAATTTCACTGGTATTCACAAAGATAATATATCAGCATGTTGCCGAGGTAAGAAACAATCAATGGGTGGTTTTATGTGGTCTTATTCTCCTACCCCATTACCGCCCTATAAAAAGAAAATGCGAGGAAAGAAAAGAATATGAAACTTTTAGGATTTCACAATAATAAACAGGTAGTTGCTTCGGTAGCTCGTCACGATTACAGAACCATAGGAGAGGGGGAGGATCGTATTATTATGGATGGCGGTCAAGATTTAGATGGTCATGGCTGGTATGGGCAATGCTGGGGCAAACCTATTTGGATTATGGTTCCTCAGACATTTGCCGAACTCTATAACGACTGGAATCTCAACAAACCACGAAAATATGGCCTTTGGAACCTAGAAGACGTTCGCCTTCTATCCCCCGAAGAAATTCCAGACACGGAAAGCTTTGAATGGCGGGCTGAAAATGCAATTTGGGGAACAAATGGCCCAGACGGCAAAAGTTTGACAACCTATGTCCTCTTGAAAGACTGCGAACTCGGCCATTTAGAGAAAATCTCTCAGCTTCTTGAATCACGAAAGAATTTACCATTCTCTCCAATAGAAGAGATTGAACAGATTAAAGAGATTGTAGATTATTGGATCAAACAAAAGTCCTAGAATACCCCAAAAGATCAAACTCAGATTCAAACATCTCTATTACCTTGCTCCGAGAAGCCTTGTTCCAAGGTAAGGATTGCGAACGGTCTGTAACATTTTCTCTTGTTAGGGGCGGAAGACCTCTTATTCCATAAGTTTTTAGCATTTGAGGCCAACTTTTTTCTAGCTCTTCCAGCTTGAGAATTTCAGTGGGCCGAAAAACAGCAGAATGCGTCCAAGTAGTTTGAGGTTTTAAAATGAGAACGTCTTGACGATTCGCTTCCCAACTTTCGTAAAGGAAATCCACGAACTGCTCAAACGAACAATCCTCTGGCAACCCATAAACTCCATGCAATTTTATCTTGCGGCCAAATAAATACGCCGATTCAATGCGGTGGAATGGATTCCTGACTATTGCAAATGAAAAATAGTCATAAACCTGCCTTCCGATCAGCGAAAAAATGTGTTCGGGGATAACATGGCGCACATCGAAAACTCCCTTGTATAATGGATTTCGGCCAAAAGTTTCTTGAAAGAGTCCTCGATGCTTTTGGATTAAATTGCGACTACCGCAACACTTAGCAATGCTGGAACTAGCAGTCTTGGGAATCTGTAATGCGATAAAAGAATACACCCATTTGCTTTCGCAAGTTGAAATCGGACTAAACATCTGGAACTTTTGGCAGGGTTTGCAAAAAATATACTAACCGTTGAACGAGTTCGTTTGTTTTTCGAGTCCAGCAAGAAAAGAAATGGGCCGCTTCATCTTTTGTTGGGCGAACATATAGAGCGTCTGTGTCAGGATATTTAGAAGGTTTGTCGCTGTCTATAAAAACAATAACGTCTGGAGCCACTATTTTGCGCAACTCGGGCGTTGGACAAATCATGTCAATGAGTTTAATTTCGGCGAAAGATTGGCTGGCTAGTTTTCTCATGTTTTGGGCCGCAAGAATTCGCCCGCTCATAGAGAAATCGTTGTTGTCTGTTTGACGCCTCACATCATTGTTATTGAAATAAGCGGCGGAAACGTGTTTTAAAAATTGACGGCAAAAATAGGACTTTCCCTGTCCGCTTCTAGATGTCACCAAAATAGTCATTGACAAGTTTCCTTTCTTGAGGTAGGTTACACGCACAATGAACAATCTCGCCACTATTGAAAGAATCTCAGAAATCCTTCCGCACTCCAACGCCGACAAGCTTTTGGTTGCGAAAGTTAGAGGATATAATATCATCATTCCCAAGGACAAATACTCAGTGGGAGATATTGTCGTGCTTATTCATCCAGATAGCACTCTTCCCTCCACGCCTTGGGCCGAAACATTTAAGAAATACGCGCCAAAACGTGTCAAAGCGTTGCGTATAAGAGGCGAGTGGAGCTTCGGAATTATCGTATCGCCAAATGAGGTATTTTCGCCCGAATTTATAGAAGATCAGTTTGGAGATTTCACTTGTTCTATTGGGGAAGAAGTCGGCCATTTGATCGGTATTTTAAAATACGAAGCCCCTCAACCCCAAGAACTAAATGCCAAAGGCAATCTTCCGTATGGCATTTTCAAGACGGATGAAGATCGCGTACAGTCTCTTAAATACGTTCCAATTGGAGAAACCTCTGATATTACGTTGAAAATTGACGGCCAAAGCTCAACTTTATACTGTAAAAAGGTGGGAGACGAGTGGAAGACTGGAATCTGCTCTCGCAGCTTGGAAATTAAAACGGATTGCTCCAACCGATTCACCCGAGCTAATGAAAAGTATGGGGTTCTTGATAAACTACTCTCCTTTTGTCAAAAACACGACAAATCCCTAGCCCTGCGCGGTGAAATTTACGGCGATGGCGTTCAAAACTTTCCAACAAATCCACACGCAAAACTGCCGCTAGATTGGGCGTGTTTCTCTGTCTTGGATTTGGACACGCTTCAATATCATCGAAAGGATTCGCCGTTTTATTTTCCTCTTGTTTGTGAGGAATTGGGATTGCCCGCTGTTCCAATTATAGAGAAAGATGTTGTTTTGACGAGAGAACTGGTTGACAAATACACTAAACTGGACGACCTAAACGGCCAATTGTTTGAGGGCGTTGTGGTTAATACGTCCAAAACAAGCTTCAAGATTTTATCCCTAAATTACGATCAAAGAAAATGACCTACCCCGACAAAGCCAAAATCCGCGCCGAAATTAAAGAAAGAATTCTAAACGGCCAAATCATTATCCCCCAAGACTATATTCTCGACTCAAAAGAGTATGTTGAAGTGTTGGCTAGGGACGAATTCAAGAAACAACGCAAACTCTGGGACGATTTTCAAGAGCAGGAAAGAAAAACTTTCGCGCCGAACTAGAAGACGAGTTTTTGGGCGAAAAAACACTTTCGCAAAGTCAAAAAGACGCCCTATGGGATTTTGCGTGGATGGAAGGTCATTCGGGCGGAGACGGAGAGGTTAGGAATAAATACATTGACTTGCTGAATTTTGCGATTATCATTCTTTCACACAAATAAACCAAACACCACATGCAAAAATACCTAAACAAAACAACCGCCATTCTCGCCGCTCTAGCAATTCTCGCTTGCGGATTCATCGGAACAATCGTTTTCGGACTAACGGTTCTATCTTGGCATAATACCGCCTCTTCCCTAAGAAATAGTTATGAAATGAAGGTTGTCGCGAATAGTAGTGAGCTGGACAACCTCTGGAAAAAGATTAAACAATCTGCCCAAGTTCCCGAACAAAAGAAAGAAGCATTCAAGGAAATTTTTAATTCCTACGCAAGTTCTCGTTCAACTGGCGGCGAAAACCAAACGATGACTTGGATTAAGGAGAGCGTTCCAAATGTTGACTTAAAAGTTTACGACCAGCTAATGAACATCATCACTGGCTCGCGAGACACTTGGACAATGAAGCAAACAGAACTCGTTAGCATCGCCGAACAATATAACGCACTGCTAGTTTCGCAACCCAAAGGGTTCTTCCTGAGCGTTTTCGGCCACCAAAAGATTGACCCTAAAGTTATCACTTCGGAGAGAACCGAACAAACCTTCTCTACTGGTAAAGACGACGACATTAGCTTGAACTAATATGTGGGCGCTTTATTTTTCATGTTTAGTGCCGATTTTTATCGGCACTTTTCTTTTCTTCTTTTCTAAGAAGGTTGTTTGGTGGGAGTGGTTAGTTGGAAGCGCGGCGGCTTTCCTTGTCGCTGGAACCGTTCACTGGACTTCCTTCAACAGTCAAACGGCTGATTTTGAAACGTGGTCTGGCCAAATTACTCATGCTCGGCAGTTTTCGGCATGGCAAGAATATTATGAAGAGGCGATTTACCGCACAGAATACTATTCTGATACTGAAAGCTATACCGATTCAAAAGGAAGAAGACAAACACGCAGGGTAACTAAGTCTCGCAGGGTTTTCGACCATTGGGAGCCAAGAACCCGATGGCATAGCGAGTATTTTACTTGTTATTCTAACATCGACACCAGCTATTCTATCTCCAAAGACCAATACAACCACTGGAAAACCCAATGGCAAAACGAAAAGAAAATTCGCGGTGACAGGTCAACCTTTGAGCACAATTCGCGCCAAATCGGCGGCGACCCGTTTGACTACGAAACGAGTTGCCCGAGTTCAATAATCGAGCCAATTCATTGCCAAAAATCAGTTGTAAATCGCCTAAAAGCGGCCCAATCTGTCTTTAATTTTGTCAAAGTCTCGCCAGAAACAGAAAAGCTCCTGTTCAAGTATCCTGAATCAAACAACCCATTCTCGTCTAACAGGGTTTTAGGAACAGCAGCGTCTAAAATTTCCACAAAACAATGGGACATTTTAAACGCCAAACTCGGCCCGATTAAAAAGGTTAATTTAATCATCGTGGGGTTTGATTCGCCCAATCACACCTTGGCCGAAAGTTTGAAATCTTTTTGGATTGGCGGTAAGAAGAATGACCTCGTATTAGTTTATGGAAATGGCTGGTCAAAGGTGTTTGGGTGGAGTGATTCGGACATTCTCAAGAGAGACTTGGAGCAACTTTTGCTACAGAATCCAGTCGGCGAAAACCTTTTGCCAGAAATTGAACGGTTAATCTTGGACGAATACGAAAAAACCAATTGGCATAAATTTGACCACCTGAGCATTGAACCAGATGGTTGGGCGTGGTTTTGGTTCTGGTTTTGTTTGATCGTTACGCAGACGGGACTGTGGGTGTTTTTTCACGGAAATGGCGTTGACAAGTTTAGATTGTGGATTAAACTCTAATATGAACAAACCAGACCCTCGCAAACCAATCCCAATCAAGCGCCGCCCGACTAGCAGCGAGTGGCAAACCATGATTGATAAAATGAAAAACATCTCCCGCCCAAAATGAACCTCAAAAAACTCCTCAAATCCATCTCCGCCGAAATGGAGAAACCCTCTAAAGACGTTAACCTTAACAAGCTAAGGACAGACATGATGATGGCCGCTGCATTACTGCATCCAGACAGCGATACAGAAGTTCCAGCCAGCCTATTCTCCCTGTTTGAGAATGACGCTAGAAAAGCTGCAATGTTGGCAATTATCACGATTTACGCTCAAGCTGCTGCCCAATAATATGACTATCCTAGAAACCACCCGCCAAATTATTCAAAAACACAAACTGGAAGAAAAGCTCAGTTTTAATCCATTTAAAGAACGGCGCAAATCAAAAAGCGGCGGTTGTGGATGGGAGGGAGGCGCTGTAATTGGATTTAATAGTTTTCCAGAGTTTCAAGGCTCATACGAAAAAGAGACAACTCTTCAAATTAGATACTTTAATAGAGTGCCTGATGGATATTATGGGTTTGACTGTTCGTGTTGGCCGATTAATTGGCTAAATGCGCTGGAAGAATTTTTGGCCGAATTAGAAAAAGATTCGCCCGATTTTGAAATTTTCCAGGTGAAATTGAAGCTAGGAGGGTCGAGAATATACCTTGGAAATCTTTCAGAAGATGCTAGAAAAGCGGTTTATCTTCTTGAAAATGCTATGTCCGATGATAATTTGATCTATTAAACATGAAAACAATTATAATTACTAGAGGCGTTTCAGGCAGCGGTAAGAGCTTTTTCGCCGAAACTCTTTTGTCACTTTCTCCAGAAAAAGTGGCAATTTGTTGCGCCGATGATTTCTTTGTTGTTGACGGCGAATACAGATTTGACACCTCGAAACTTGGGCAGGCTCACTCTTTCTGCAAAAAGAGGTTCCACGAAGCGGTTTTCGATCCAAAAATCGAACTAATCATCGTTGCCAACACCAATGCAAAACCTAGCGATTGGCAATATTATTCGGATTGCGCTAAAGTAGAAAACATTCCAGTCATTTTCGCCGTGATTGAAAACAGACATGGAGGAAAAGATTCTCACAACGTTCCAACTTCTACACTTGACAGGCAGGCGAATAACATTAAAATGTCCCTATGTCTCTAGCTCACAAAGAAAAAACCCTCCAAAAAAGAAAACAACTGCTAGACTCTCTGAGAGCCAAAAGAGAAACAGCGGCCAACTTTTTGAAATCATCTGGCGCAGACGAACAAATTCTTGAAGTTTGCGATTGGGGGTTTAGGATGAGAATGCGCCAAATTGAATTAGAAATATCAAAACTCAAAAAATGATCCCACAACTCGGCGACCAGTTTAATTACAAAGACGGCCAAATCTTCGGCCACGATTGCGTTTTGATTACGCCAAAAGATATGGGCGTTGATTGGAACGACGAGAACAAACATTATCGGTCTGTTGCGATTCGGAAATCGGATGGTAGGGTAATTTCTAGGGGATTTTCAAAGTTCGTGAATTGGCTCGAATCTCCAAATTTTGAACCTTGGAATCCAGAATGGGAGTTTGAGGCTCGTCACAAGCTAGATGGATCGCTGGCTCTTTTAAGTAAAATTGACGGCCAAATCATTTTTCGCACAAGGGGTTGTTTTGACGCTCGAATTCACGACAACGGCGCGGAAGAAGTTGATTTCTTGATTCAAAAATATCCGAGTCTATTTAATAACTGCTATATTGACTCTGAAAATTATACGATACTCTGTGAATGGACCACTCCAAGTCGCGTAATTGTGATTAGAGAATCAAGCGAGCCAGAGCTAATCCTCCTCGGAATCATCCAAAACAAAAGCGCCAGACTAGAAACGCAACATAATTGCGACGTAATGGCCGAATCTTGGGGAGTTAAGCGTCCTAAGAAATTCACTTACTCATCCGTTCAAGAATGCCTAGACGACGTAAAGGCATGGCAAGATAAGGAGGGAGTTGTTCTCTACCACGAACAGTCTGGAACGATGAAGAAAATTAAGGCCGACCTCTATCTTTCACGCCATCGTCTTAAATCTCATATTTCCAGTATTTCTAATCTGGTTGATTTTTACATGACAACCAGTAAATCGGCGGATTACGATGAGTTTTTTAAGGTTGTGGAGCAAAGTTTGGATTTTGAGCTTGCCACACAAGCGGCCAAAGATATTCAAAAAGTTGTTGACGCTCACAAACAAATTGTTAGAGATTCAGCGAAAGTTTCGTGGTTTCTTGAAGATGTTCGACATGATTCCCGAAAAGAAGCCGCCGCAAAAATTATCGCCAAATATAACGACTGGCGCAAAAGTTATGCATTCATGGCGCTTGACAACAAACCAATGCCAGATAAAATGTTGGCCGAACTAATCATCCAAACATGCAAAAGCTAAATTTCCGAACCAAAGATTATTCTCATATTTATTTTTCGTCTGATTTTCACATTGATCACAAGCGAGACTTTATTTTTAAACCTCGTGGATTTGATTCATGGGAAGACCATACTGAATTCGTAGTCAAAAACCTATTATCTCTTCAACCAGATGATCTTTTGATTTATTTGGGTGATTTTGCGCTTAACACAAGCGATGAAAGGGTTCAATCTTTGCTTGATGCTATTCCATGCGAGACTTATATGTGTTGGGGCAATCATAATTCGGGATTGAAAACTTCTTATCAACGGGCCAAAAATAATTATTTGGCCGAAAGATTTGATGATGTTGACATTTACCCCCTCAAAATTGCCCGAAATGTGACAATGATGGGTGATGCTTTTTATGTCTCTATTGATAGGCGAAAATTTTATTGCAATCATTTTGCTCCGACAATTTGGGACGGAATGCAACATGGGTGGGGATGTGTTTGCGGCCATAGCCACGGAAGCCTTGAAATTGCAAATTATTACAACGACGAAATGAAACTCCTTGACGTTGGAATTGACAATGCTCTAAAATATCACGGCAAACCGTTATTCGAGTTTAAAGATGTTTGTGAAATCATGGATAAGAAAACCCTATACGCTCCAGATCATCATGCTTGATAACAACCTATCCCTCCCCGCTGACCAATCTTGGGCCAAAATGGTTCAAAATCAGGGCCGAAATCGCGTGACAGAATGCGCCGAAAGCCTTTACCCTATTGTTCGGGCTGTAAAAAATACCGACCTTCGCGCAAAAGAGCTTGCAAACGCCCGAAAATTGGACGACTTTGACTTGTTGAGAGTAACAAAAGAAGAACTTCCAGAAGAATAACATGAAAAGAAAACCCATACTCGGCGAAATCCTCTATAGTTTAAATGTCGGCAACGCATTTCGGCACGGAGTTGAACAAAAACTCACGCCAATGATTGTCCATTCCGTTGGGCGAAAGTATTTCGCGCTCAAACACCTTGACTGGAACTCTTTTGTCGAATTTCACATCGACACATGGCGGCAAAAAACCCAATATTGCGAAGACCATAAACTTTACGAAACAGAGCAAGATTGGCTAAACGAAAAGGAAGAGCGTCAAATTTCCCAAAAAATATGGAAAACATTTGAATACGGCAGAAATACTAAAAATTTGTCTCTTCAAGATTTGAGAATTATTAACGAAATCCTTGTAAAATATGAAAATATCATTTGACGGCCTCCGCCGAAACATTGCTTGGGAATTTAATAATTTAGCCGCAGAACTAGCTATTATTCCCTTAGATCAACCAATTATGCCATCTCATCTTGAGAGGATAAAGAGGTTTGCCAACGAATTGAGAGGAAGCATTGGCGGAATGCTTTGTTGCTATGACGAAAACCAACAACCCGAAGACTTTAACGACTTGTCGGATTTGGAATTGGAGGAACTTTGACATGCAATACGAATCCCTGAGAGATATAGTTTTAGCAACAATTAAATCTTACTGCTCTTATTGGGGCGTAGAAATGCCAGAAAATATCAGCCAATTTTCTGACCAAGAATTAATTGACCTTGCAAACAAAGAGATGTACAATTTGTGGTAACAATGAAAGGTAAAAAAGCACTCCTATCTAAAGTCTTCTCAGACATTCAAGATTTGCCAATCAAGAATTCTGATTCGTTTAACAAAATTCGCCGCAAATTCTACGACATAATGCGTAAACACGGCATCAAACAAGGAACTCGCAATAGAAACGGAAGCATTGCCGTTAACAATCCAGAATGGCAAGCTGCTGAATGGCTTTTGGAGGAGAGGATTAGAAACTTTGTGGCTTTGGAGCTTTGCCTTAATTGTTTTAAAACGCCGAAAGATTTGGAGGCATATTAATTATGAAAGCCGCCGAACTAAAAGAACTAATTGCTGAAATCCCCGACAACGAAGAAGTCTATTATGGTTATTATAGCCAAGACTACGAAGAAAACAGAAAAGACGACGACTTTGATGTTAGACTTTTCTTTGAAAAGAATGGCGTGAAGTTTTATCTGATTGGCGGCCCAAAACCCTGTGACGCCATTTCACAGGAGGAGGTTGAGCGCGCCCAAAAGTGGCAAAACATCGTAAAATCTTTCCCGCAAAAGAAGGGCTGGTTTCTTGAACAACCAACATGGAAAAATAACGGCGGACATGTCAGTTTCAAGACGGGGTTATTTGAATACAGTATTAATATTACCATTGGCAAAAACAAACTAATCGACGCAAACTTTGAACAAAGAGAAAGCTTCGATTCTTGGGAAGAATTCTTCGACAAGGCTGTTCCGTATGTCAAAAAAGCGGCCCAAAAACAAAGAGAAGAATTGGAAAGCTTGCTCGATGAATAAATTCTCTACTATTCACACAATTAAACATTCCCTCTTCTCATACAGTTGGGAATGCGTTGATCCTAAATATCCATATAAAAGCCAGAAAAAATTCTGGTTCAGGAGTTCTGCTTTAAATCATGGGTTACAATGGTTGTCGTGGATGAAATTGGGCGAGCCTTTGTTTATGGAGCGGGTTTGTGAGCTTTTGGCCGATTTATCGGTTGACCATTGGTGGAATTAGGGTAGGTTGGAGTATGAAACTATTCAACTGGAAGTCTGGCCGACAAAAAGCTACTCAATCGCTTCAAAAACTTTTGCTCTGGGAGGGTAAAACTTGGGACTGTTTTCTTTTGAAAATTCCTAAATCTACAATCCACTGGCATTTCGACAAGGTAGAAAATAAAGAACACCATAGATTCAACCTAACTTTATGGGGTCTTTGGAGATTTTGGCGAAAGAATAGCTCTGGAACAGAAAGTTTTGTTTGGCAGTTTCCAATTCATTATCATATTTTTAGACCTGATATTGAAGAACATTCGGCGGAAGTTTTCAAAAATTCCTTGATTTTGTCTATTGGCTGGGTTAAATAAAAGCATGAAACTCTCCCTCTGCTGCATCTCCAAAACCCTCTCTGACAACGGCCATTCGTTCAAAACGATGACTTATACGCAGTTTTGCAAGCGGCCATTTGATGAATCTTTGATTGAACTTTCTGAGCGTATTCTTCACAATTTCAAAAACACTTTGCGGACAATTCGGTTTTGTCAGCTTAACAACATTCAAGGTTATCGACTGTCTAGTAGTCTTGCGCCAATTTTGACACACAAAAATGTTAATTTGCGCATTAGCGATCTTCCAAATTTTACCGCAATCAAATCAGTCTGCGAGCAAATCAAAGCAGTTTTGGCCGAATCTCCTTTGCGCCTTTCCGCTCATCCTAGCGAGTATATCACACTTTCCAGTGACAATCCTGAGTGTATTAACAATAGTATTCTCGACCTTCAACAGCACGCCGAAATTTTTGACTTGCTAGACTTGCCAAATGACCATCGCGCACCGCTAAACATTCATGTCCGCGCCGAAGGCGATCCCGTTAAAATTGCCAATCGTGTTTGGGAAGTTTACGATAGTTTGCCAGACAATGTTCGCAATCGCCTTGTCCTAGAAAATAATGACAATGCTAATGGTGTTTGGAGCGTCAAAAATTTGGTAGAGTATTTTCGCGGTATTCCAATCACTTTCGACACATTGCATCATTCTTTGTTGCCAGATGGGTTGACTGACCAAGAGGCATTTGATTTGGCCTACGATACTTGGCCCGTTGAACCAATTTTCCATTATAGCGAAGGAGTAAATGGCACGCGGAAACATGCAGATTTGCCAGTTTCTTATCCAAAAGATTATGGGCGAGGGGTTGTTTTCGAGTGTGAATTGAAGGCAAAAGACCATGCTATCTTCAAAATCCGACAATTGGCCGCAAAATAAGTTGACAAAGCATTAGTTGAAGGTGATACTGTTCCAGTATGAACCTCAAACTACACAGCGAAAAACTCTACGACCTTTCGGCAAACACCTATTGCGGCCTTCTAATGCCAAAAGATGTTATGGAAAAGGCCGTCAAAATTCTACACAAAAACAGCCTAGAATTGCGCGAATTATTCGCGGCCAATAAAGAAAAACTGCGGCCATCTGACTGGTCAATGAGCAGTGGTCCAAACCCTGTTTATGTTAAGTTCTTCGTAGAGAAAGATTGGCAAGAAAAGGTTGACGCTCGAATTGAACTTTTTAAATTGAAACAGCCAGAAGCAATTAACGAATGCTATATTGTTGAAGAGTATAAAGATGGAAGAGAAATCGCCGAATTCTTGAAAAATGACCAAACACCACAAAGTTGACCACCTGACTGAATTAAAAACGGGCGATTTTGTCCTCGTCAAAGGACAATGGGCCGAAATTTATTTGATTTCTGATGATGACGGCATTAACACTTCTCGCGGATGGGTTTGCCGAACAGAATTGGATTCAAATTGGCAACCCGACCCAGAAATTAAGCCGTGGATTGTTTGTGCCGCCAACAAACACATTGAGACGGGAACAATTTTTTGCGGCGCAAGACATTTCGACAACCTAATGCGCGGCCAAATTAAAGCGGCCAATTACCCATTTACGGGTTACGAGCAAGGCTTTGTTGACCAATTCGGGCGATTCTACGACAGGGGAGAAGCATGGAAAATTGCTGAAACCAATGGCCAAATTAAAAACAAAGTATCAACAGAAGGAACTTTATATAGCGAAAATCTTTGGTAAAACCCTTGACAACCCCTAACTCCTAACCTATAATCTACCCATGACAAAAGACGAACTAAACGACTGGCTCAAAGCCAATCCCGCTATTGATCGTGAATTTCGTTACGACGAAAATGGCAACAGAGAGGGTCAAACTTATCACAAAATCGGCGATGAATATTTTGAAGTATGCTGGTCAAATGATCGCCCTTGCGAAAAGTGGGGCGATAAAGGCCCCATTCGCGGCTTTTACGAACCAAGAAAAGTAGAAAAAACGGTTGACCTTGTTGAAATTATAAGCTATAATTAATCTATGAAGAAAACAATCCTTCTCCCAAATAACGGCTTCGGCTGCTTTTTAATGTCGTTGATTGCGATTTTGTCATTTGTTGTGCCGCTTGTTGTTGTTTACTGGTTAGCTTCTTTAGTTGCGCCAATTTTCGTATCTGCGCCAGTTGCACTTTTGGCCGCTGTCCTCGTTTTTGTTTCTTTTGTTAAATTCAAGTAAAAATAATATGAATAAAAAAACCCCACCCAACACCGCCGCAATCAAGAACCTGAAAAGTCAGGGTTTTGAAGTTAAAATCCATCACTACCGCCGCAAAAAGTGGAAAGACAAGTTTGAGCCTCTTTTGGCCGACAAAAAGATTCGAGAAGCTATGAGTTATAACACTGGCACTGGCACTATGGGCGCATTTGGATACCACCTTTTCAGCGAACGCGGCGGGGCAACAATTCTTGAACTCAAACGCGGCGAAGAAGAAATCAAAGTTCGCGCCGATTGTTATGTGAAAGACAGCTTTAGTAAGCGCCAAGGTGTTCTCGAATGTTTGAAGCGTCTTGAAAAACTTCATGGGATTAAGGTGTAATATGAAAGTCAAAACTCTAATTGAAAAACTTCAAAGTTTTGATCCAGAAAAAATCGTTGTAATTCGCGGCTACGAGGGAGGCTATAACGAAGTGGAAGAAATTTCGGAAGTCCAACTACGACCTGATGTTAAACCTTGGCGGAGCTATGGTTCTCATAAAGAAGATAAAAATGGAGACATATTTGCAATTAAGATTGATTAACAAATGACCTCATCCCCCGCCCCAAACCCCCCGCCGAACAAAAAGAAACTTTTTGTCTATCGCGGGCCACAAAAAGAATGCCAGAATGTCATTTACGAACTGCTGCAATCTCCCGACAATGAAGGCGACGAGTGGCAAAATGGCGGCGAAAAGATGGTTTACCTTCATTCTATCGACCGAAACATTCAGCCTGAGAGCGTAAAAAGTAAATTCGCCGATTATAAATTAGGTTCTCACGACGATTTGAACTATTGCGATGTTGACAAAGACGGCGTAGGAGGCTATCTTTCAATGGAAACAGAAGAAAATTTCAAAAAATACTACCACCAACTCGGCCAATGACTGAAACCATTAAATGTCCATCCGACAGCCGATTAACTTTTGAGGCCGTTTACCATCCCGCAGAACCTCAAACTGGAGAGTGGCAGCATTCACTAGGGACTCCGCCAAGGCCAGCATATTATGAAATCACTGGCGTATCGTTTAACAATGGCGAAGTTGATGTTGACATAACCGATTTTGTCATCGACTATGCAGACAGCCTTCTCCCCAAATGGGAGGACGAATTAACTCAACAATAATATGCAAAAACTGTCTTTTAGATACGGCGCAAAAACCAGAACGCTTAACCTGCCAATTGAGCGGCCCAAGAAAATCTTCGTGGAATTTTCAGATGGAGAAGAAATTCCTGTTCGTAAAATTTATAATGTTGAGGGTAGGGCGCAATGTATTAAAGTTCTAGTTGACGATTGCACCTTTACAAAAGCAAAAAATGAAATCGCCGATTTAAAGCACGACCTAGAAGTTTCTCAAAAAGAAACCGCCGAAGTGGAGGGAAATGTTCGCTCCGAAATTGAAAAACTTAACGATGAACTAGATTCCGCCGAAAATGCCCTACAAGACTTTGAACTTCGCACGGGATTTAAAACCAGCGCCCGAAGTTTAAACGCAAGAATCCTAGAATTGGCCGACCATGTTGTAGAGCTTCAAGAAAGGTTTTATTGATATGACCTTCCAAGACCTCCAACAAGCCGCCCTTTACCAGTGGCACTATGAAACCGAACATTGCAAGCGTCTTTTGTTTGGCGACCTCGCAAAATTGGCTGGAATTTGTGAAAACATTCTACAAGGAACCGCCGAAACTAAAGAACTCCAACGCTTTTTGGTTGAAAACGACAAATCGAACGACGCATGAAACCGTTTCTTTTTCTTTTGGCCGCTCTAATTTGTTCTTGTAGCGCCCCAAAACCCAACCTTCCGCCGAATAAAAAGACTGTTCGCCTTACGGTTTACTGGAAAGCGGAAGATGGCTGGACTCGTCGTGGGTTTACTTCAACAGGTGAACCCCTGATTTCCTACAAAACAATCGCCGCTGATCCCAAAGACTTTCCCTATTATACAAAGGTTGAGATTCCAGAGTTTGGCATTAAAGGCAGTGTGGTTGACACGGGCTCGGCCCTGCGCACAAGAAAAGCTGCCCGAGAAATGGGCCGCGATGTTCCCGTTCTCGACTTGTATGTAGAAAAAAGACAAGACGCGCTTGACTTTATCAAAGGTAAGCCGTATTTTGTTGATGTGTATTATTCGGAACCAGAACAAAAGCGATGATTAAGCCAATCTCTCCAGAAGAAGCCAAGCCTATTCGGCCCGATATTCCGCCATGCATTATCGAGGTAACAAACAAGCTAATTTGCCAAAAACTTAGTGGAAAATCGGCCAAAATCCTTCAAGACGAAATCCTAAAAGAAGCTTGTGCTGGAATGGACAATCCCGCCGCTTTTCGAGAACAAATTTTCGCCAACAAATGGCTAGACATTGAAGAAACCTATCGTAAGGTTGGATGGAAAGTAACCTACGACAAGCCAGCATATTGTGAAACGTATGAGGCGTATTTTATTTTTGAGAAACCATGAATTTTAGAATCTTTAGCAAATCTCACAATCTTTACACCAACTCCCCATCTTGGCCCTCCAATCAGCGAACAACGAGTGAATTTGTTTTGCGGCCAGATGGCAAGATTGTAGAAATTGTTTTTAGCGGAGATTGGGGCGTCTCTATTGAGACGCTCGATTCTAGAAATTATATTGTGGAACCGTGGACTGGTTATTTCGACATTAAAGGTAGAAAAATCTATCGTGGTGATATTTTGATAGCGACAAACGACCCATCATATGAATCAGAAGTAATTTGGAACGAAGGATCATTTGTTTGTAGATCAACAAAGAATCACGATGACCAAGCGCTCTTGGATATGGACGCAAGAGTTTGGAAAAGGGTTGTAGTCAAGGGGAACATCCACGATGTAGAATACACCGACTAATTTCGGCCCAAAATGCTAAAACTTCTCTACTGGTCAGTCATTAGCTTCCTCTACTGGTGGTGGAATGGCCCACAAAAAACCAAAACGGCCCAAAATATACGCCAAAACAAAAGAAAAGCATGGGCGGAATTTAAGAAATTCTAGTGTAATATAGGGGAGAAAGACCTTCTCTTATGAACGACACAATCAAATTCCTAACTGAAAATTCAGAAACTCTTATTGCCATTGTTACAGGCGTTGTTACCGTAGCCTCTCTCGTAGCCAACCTTACGCCCTCTGACAAGGATAATGGATGGGTTGCTAAGATTGCGAAAGTAGTCAACTATTTGGCCCTGAATTTCAAGAAAAAGTAATCGCCCTTTAACCCTAACCAATTAGCCCTCGCCCGAAAAGGTGAGGGTTTTTTTGTTGACTATTTGTTATCTTGGGGCGAAGATAAAGAATGAATCTCCCGCCATTTGAAAAACTCTTAGAAATCTTTGATTCCTCAAAGAGCCAAAACAAAGAAGTATCAGAACTTCAAGCCGATTTTTTGGCGCTAAAAGAGGTTTATGATTTTATTCTCCAAAAGATTAAAGATACCGATCAAACGCCGCCCGAAGGTTTTCAGGAATCTGCCGATAACTCCTCAACAATTTTGTGTGACAATGAGCGCGAAACTTGCGATCACAAGGAGTTTTAGAGGGCCACTTACGAGTCTCCGCCATATATAAGTAGGAGAATAAATAGCAGTTAGAATTAGCAATATATTTGTCTAAATTGACAAAACCGAGCCATTTTGCTTTTATTTTCTTGATGGTGAACTGTTCACACTCTTTTTCGATAGAAATGGCCGCTTGGACTGCTTCTTTTTTCTTGTAAATTCGCCCGCCGTTGATGTGGTGGAAGAATCTGTTGTAGCCATTATAGGTTTTATAATCGTGCCAGATTGAGCGCGGGTTTTTCCACTGGTCAAGGTGCGACTCCTCATGGAGTGCGACACTTAAAATACTCTCTTCGTTTCCGCCGATTGCCACTTTGAGAATTTTACTTGCGTCGTCAAAATATCCGCCACATCTTCCGCTGCCAAAATTAACTGACTTTCCGCCGCTTAGGATTAATTTTACGCCATATTTTTGGCATTTTTGGTCTAGTTCTCGCAAATAGTTTTTTATTTCTCTTGGCAGCTTTTTGAATCGGCGGAGAGCTTGGGAAACGAGAACCATGCCCTATATTACAGCTCAAACAGTTAAACCTTGCCGCCAAAAAAGAAAAAAAAGTTTGTTGACAAAGCGGCCCAAAATGTGTATCATGTTGGACTATGACAAATAAAGGAAAATATCCGAATGCCTGCATTAAAGAAAATCCACACGCCAGAAATGTCGGAGGGACTTATTACATCCACTTGGAGAAAGATGTTTATCTAAATAAAGATGGAAGCGTTGGCGTTTACTCTTACAATAACGCATCAAACACATACTACCCCTCAAAAGAAGCCGCCCAACTCGCCCTCGACAACTTTATGAACGAAAAGAAGCCAATCACCCTTGATGAGATTAAATCTCAATTAATTGAGGCAAAAAAACTGATTGGTAAGAATTTTTATAATTATCACGATAAGAAAACCTATATCTGTAAAGATGTTTTTCTTGCACTTGAAGTTAGCGGAAAAACTAGCCCCATGATGGATTGCGAAATCTCAAATAATGGATATTGTATTGGAGTGAGGTCTGTTAACGGTTGTCTATACCCATTTTCCATATGTAAACCAGTTTCAGTCGTAGAAACAACCAACCATCGCGGCGAAAAATACACCGCCCAAGACAACGGCCAAACGTGGAAATTTGGATGCGCCGAAATTTCCAAGTCTCTAGTTAAGGAGCTTTACGAAACCATGAGCGAAAATCACATTGGCAACCGCCAAGCCTCAAAAGTAACAATCGGCGCGGCTGATTTTGATTTTGACACGTTGAAAGCTTCGGTGGAACTTGAGGAAGAGAATAATAGAAATAGTCCTCTTTAATTATGACTTTTAATCTCCCCATCGACGCCCGAGACAATCCCAATCTCGTAGGTGAACATTTGCGCCACCTATTTTTCGACCAAAATCGAATTGGCCCAAACTATTCTCTCGGCTGTTATTCAACTTTTAATTTGCGCGAAAATGTTGTAGAATTGCCCAAACAACCTGTTCCAGAGTGGGGTCATAGTGATGACCCAGACAAGTTAGTTCCTTTCGCGGATGAAACTTGCGAATTTCATTTTACTTGTGCCGAACTAGAAACACTCGGGGGAAAAGTTAAAATGCTTTATTACTGGTTTGGAGACGGTTTCCTATCTTTCATCCTTCCAGACGGCTCATACCTCTACAACAGCGATTGCAAGAAAGATTATTGTTGGAAATTGGTTGACAGCTTTGAAGAATACTGGCATACTACACTATCGCTATGAAAGACTACCCCGAACACGACAAACTTTCCGCCGTAAAAGACAAATCCCAAGCAATTGGCGAATTCTTGGAATGGCTTGACTACGAGAAAAACTATCGCATTTGTTCTTTGTGCGAAAATGATGATCCGTGGCGAAGCGAAGAATACGTTCCTATTTTTACCACAAATGAGAAACTTCTTGCTGAATTTTTCTGCATTGACCTCAACAAGCTCGAACAAGAAAAAAGAAAAATGCTTGACGAACTCCGCGCTCAAAACTATGATTCGTAAACTACACCTTCGATTCCTCTACTACCTCGGCAAAATCTGCAAATTCTGCGGTTTTTGCCGAAAATGTGGAACAACTCTAAATTTCACCCGTCACAGCCAAGGCGTTTGCCCGAACGTTGATTGCCGCGCCCGATACTAATATGTTCACCCTAAAAGACATCCAAAACGCCCTCTGGCCCCTCATCAACAAAGACGCTAACACGGGAGACGAGAAGCGTTTCAATGATTTTTTGCTCGATGTCATCAACGAAGCTCAAAAACTAATCGCCGAACGTGAAAAAACTCGCTAAAATCTTTGGCTGGATCATTTTCGGCCCAATTGTTTGGCTAATTTTTAGCATTTTGGCCGCCATTATAATTGCCATAGCTCTATTTCAAATGGCAACTAACAAATTGCCGACAAAAGACAAAAACTATGGCTTGACACCTCCCGACAAAGCGGTTATTGATCTTAACTAACATGCAAACAACCTACAAAATCCTAACCTGGCTCGCGTTTCTTTGTTTCCTCTCGTTGCCAGTTCTTTTCTTGATTAAAAAATAAACACATGATTAGCCTCTTACACGATTGCGAACTATACGTTGACAACGGCGACTATTGCGGCGACGGTTGTTGCTGGAATCCTTATTGGGAAACCGAAAGTTTCATCGCTGGCGAAGAAATCGACGAAACCGACCCAAAAATTGACACTTCCAGCTTGACAGAAGGAGAAGATTTTGTTAGAATTGATTAACATGAAACTAAAAATCCACAACCGAATCTACAATTGGACCAACATTCGGGAAATTTATCCGAGCACAAAATGGGACGAAGGCTCTTACTATCCTCAAATCGTCATTGTTTATTCTAATGGCGAACACAGAAGCGTTACGTTCAACATGGAAGAGTATAAGAAAACCGAAAATAAAAACGCCCTACAAACGGCCCAAGACCTTCTCGACAAAGCAATCACCGAAATGGCTTAACCTTACAAAAACATGAAACTCATCGACCGAATCTCACCCTGCCTCACAAACAATCCCCGCCAACAGCTAATCGACTGCTCGACAGATGCCGTTGACTGGCAGGAGAACTTTTATTATCTCATCGGCGGACTAATCGCCAAATACGAAAAAGAACCAAACGCCGCAAAACTTGTCAAAAAAGACTTGCAAAGCGCAATCTTTGAGCTACAGTCAGTCGTCAATGGAATCCATTAGTTTGCTCCGCATAAAATTTAACAACAAAACAAAAAAACATGGACAAAACCACAATCAACACACTAATCGCTCGCGCCCGAATTCTCTCGAAGGGCAGGGGGTCTAACAAAGGACGCCCACGCGAAATCATGGCTGAATCTGAGGCCGAAACAGTCTCAACAATGCGCCGCCAAAAGGTTTCCATTAACGCCATTTTCCGTGTAATGAGCGAAAAAGGCTTGACAGGATATAAGAACTATCGTAAGTTTAAGGCGGCATATACGAATCACAAGTTGTATGCTTGAGTAAATTGCCAGACCTAAAATCTGGCCCGAGAACGAATCCGAAAGGAGAGGGCAAGTCGAACCCAAAATCTAACTTGACACGTTATGCAGGTGGAAACCCTGCCGTTCTTAAGCTCCCAACCCAAGAAATCGTATCTGTTCAAGTATTGGTGTTGTTTTTATAACAGATGTAGGCTTATTGAGAGTTACGCCTTGAAAATGCCGAAAGTATAAAAACTAGCAATAGTCATCCAAGTCTTTTTGAGACTGGTTAGTAATAGTTTGTGAGTTACCTAATCCGTGGAAAGATTCGATGGCAGGCTTAACGCCACCAAAAAAATTCACACTAATTTTCTGAAACCAGAATCCAGCGGTGATACAGTGGTTCACTTGGGTCGTGAGCAACCATTTTGAGTTGCGAGGCGTCCATTTAGCCAGCCAAAGCTGCGCGTAGCAAGTAGCTGGTAAATAGCTCAAGGCAGGAAGTAATGGGCCTGCCCGCTGGATTCTGGTTTCTACAATTTTGCCTTGCGTGTATGAGGCCATTCCTAAACACGAAAGCTGATGAGGAACGCTTTAGTAATGCGTCAGCCTCAGTCTAGCCAAGGCAATTTTTTTTCTTGACTTTTCTTCTTTTTCGGCCAAAGTTGTCTTATGATTTCAGACGAGACGCCCATTGTTCCTTGTATTGTTGCCGACATTGTTATTAGTGAAGCGCGAACTTTCGCCACTTTCGATAATGATTCGGCGGAAAGTTATATTCTCACTCGCGCTGAAAATTGTTTCGAGAAAAACAAAAGCTTTCGCCGCAAAATTCTTGGAAACAAAGGTCGAGAATATCTTTATGCATTTATGCGTCATTGGTTAGCGGCGCATTTACTCGACAACGGAATTCCCCGAGAAGATATTCCCGCTTCATGGGCGAACGGCCAAGGTCTATGAAACTTAAAACCTTTAATCGCGCCGACTATCCCGAGTGCGACATTTCTTGCGGAACAGTGGCGGTTTCCCTTATCACGGGCGAGCCAGTTTATACGGTTCAGCGCCGACTCAAAAAATTGCGCGAGAAAAAGGGCTGGCCCGCTCGTAAAATCTATTATTGGCGTAAGTATATGACATGGGATGAAGCTCTCGCCTTGACAAAAGGTTTTGGTAAGAAGAGAAAAACCGTTTGGCCCAAAAAGCGGCCTGTTCTCAAGAATTTCCAGAAGTTCAAACGCGGAACTTACCTCGTTTTCACAACAGAACACTTGCAAGTAATCAAAAACGGCCAAATCTTCGACGCATTTTACAACAATAGCTTGACTGGCGAACCCGTTGAATGGCACGATGCAAATCGCCGCAAAATATTGGCGTATAAACGACTGGACAAGGGCAAGTGAGTGGTTATATTACAGCATGAAAGAAAAACACGATCTTGTCGCCGAAACAACCGCGTCTATTGCCTTGATGAATATCCTTTGCCAAAAGGGTCATAAGGAAATTGATTATTATGTTGGCAATCTCCCGAATGGAGCGCTTAACAGGCATGTTGAAGTTGAGCTTCTTGTAAACGGCAAATCTGTTTCTTGGGAAAAGGCAATGGCCGACATGATGAAAATCCGCAAAGAAGAAGTTGACAGGCTTGTTGGAAATAGGCTTGCAAACATTCTTTCTGGCGAGGGAATCAAACAAGTTGTTGATGTGCTTGACAGCATGAAGTGGACTTTGCGCCAAAAAGTTGAGGAAATCATTGGTGAAAATATTGAATGGCCCGAAGATTATTGATTGACAATCGGCCAATTTAACCTAATATAACAAAAATATGAGAACACACGGCTCCACATCCTTTGTCACTATGACAATCAATCAACTCCGCGCACTCGGATTTTCCGACGACGAGCCATTTTTGGCATCGCGAGTTGAACTTCAAAAACGTGCGGCAAAGAATTTCGCCCAAACGTTTCAAATAATTACGCCGAAAGTTGAAAAAGAACCAGAAACGCCAGTTGAAGTTTTCAAATTTGATTAATATGAAGGAACCTCACCCGTCCCATAAAATGCTTGAATGGGAGCACACGATTATATGTATTTCTAGCACTCCTCGCTTCGGTAAAATTCGCAAATGCGAATACTGCGAACATGAGCAGGCCGAAACCGTTGCTGGAAAAGCAATTCACGATGAACTTTTAACAGAATGCTCTTGCCAACCAGAATAATCACCGTATAATAATCACATGACTAAGACACCATTCGCTAATCTAATCGGCCAATCAGCCGTGAAATCGCTTCTTCAATTTCATCTTGAAACAAGAGAGGCTGGAAAGCCGTTGCCACATATTCTGTTTACCGCTGCGTTCGGTAACGGCAAAACTGCATTTATCCGCTCCTTTGCAAAAGAAATTACTCAATCAGGTACAAAGGGCAAATACATTGAAATTAACTCTGCGAACGTTAAAAGCGTTCAGTGGTTTATTGATAATGTTTACATGCCGCATATCCTTGATAGGGAAAATGTTTGCATTCTTTTTGATGAGGCGCACGAACTTCCCCGCAGCGTTCAAACGTGGTTTTTGACCTTGCTTAATACAGAAAAGTCTCACGTTCGCCGCGTTAATCACGACGGCACAGACTATGAGTTTGACTTTTGCAAGTTGTCAATGAACTTTGCGACCACTGATCCTAACAAGTTGGGCAAACCATTGAAGAGTCGTATGGAAATCATTGCTCTTGCGCCCTATTCAACAACAGAACTCATGGAAATTGTTCGCTTAAACGTGCCCGATATTGAATTCGAGGATAACGTCTTGGAAGAACTGGTTGGTAGTATCAAGCCAAATCCTCGCGCCGCTGAACAAATTGCCCGCAAGGTTGAAAACTTTTGCGCCATTAAAAAGCGAAAATCCTTTGATTCGGCGGATTTCGTTAACTTGAGCGGCCTTGTCGATATTAAGGTTCACGGGTTGGACAATACCGAGATTAGCGTTCTTAAATTGCTTGACGAACGCGGGCCAATGACTTTGACAGAAATCTCTGCTTGCTTGAGCATTCCAGCAACAGCTTTGCGCCAAGATCATGAACATCATTTGTTGAAGAAGGGGTTTCTCCGCCTTAATGGAAAGCGCGAGCTAACCACAAAAGGCAAAGAAGTAATCAAGATGATCGGCAAATGAAAACATTGATTAATATTTATGTCGGTGTTTTAATTGGCGTTATTTTATATGAGCAGTTTTTAATGCCAATTACCCTTGACAGAAGAGCAGAAGAATTAAACTGGCTCCAATATTCATCAACCGAAAACAAGATGATCGCCAAGCCCGATAAAAAATGGGACTTGCATTACCTTAAATATGGGACTATGAAGTAATATGAACCTACTAGACGCTCACAAGTTAGCCCTCAATCTCATGCGTGAACATGGGTTGAATGATTGGAAGTTTGCCTTTGATAAATCGGTTAGGCGTTTCGGCCTTTGTCACTACAGAAAGAAGATGATTTTTCTTTCGCGGAGGCTAACGCTTGACAATCCAGTTGAGGAAGTCGAAAGTACGATAAAGCACGAACTCGCCCACGCTTTGGCGGTAAAAAAATATGGCCGAAAGGGCCACGGACATGGGGCGCTATGGAAATCCGTATGCGTGGAAATTGGAGCAAGTACAGAGCGTTGTTATGACTCATCCAAGGTTAACAATACCGCCAAACACAAGTACTTCTTGCGCCACAAAGAAACGGGCGAAATTCAAGGCAAATACTTTCGCCGCCCAAAATGGGCAAACCGCGTTCACGAAATCTGGCTCAAAAAAGACAAATCGGCCAAAGGTAAGTTGGAATTGGTTACAAGTGCCGAAGCTCCAGTTAATAAACCTGTTTCAGTCGAGAAAAAATCTGGCGTTGGGGAGTTTGTTTGGAGTTGACAGGTCAAAATAATAGCCTATAATATAGCCATGTCTGGAATCAAAACCCTCCTATCCTGCATCCGCCATCTTGGCCTAATCAACGGCTGGCGCTATTACAAAATCAACCTCTATTTCCAAAACCGTCCAAAACAATACGCCGAATTTCTCTTTGAAGCAAAGAAACGGGCCATTCTTATGAGAGACTACGCGATGATTGACTGGATTGAACTTTGCGAAAAGAATCTTGACGAGTGGAATAAAGCGCGCAAACTAAACCCATGAACCGACAGCTTTCCATTTCCGACAATGATATTTGCTCTGATTGTAAGCATTGCGTTTACAATCCTGGCGAAATGAGTTTTTGCCGCAAGAATTGGCCGTTCGCCGAAACTTTCGGCGATGACATTAGAAAGTGCTTGAGCTTTGAGATGATTGAAACAGAGTATGAAAACTGGTCGCCCGAAGCTCTTAAAGATTTGAACCCATGATTTCGCTTCTATCAGGAAACAGATTCCACTTATTCCTTCAAAAAAATTGTGCCCTTGACTTTTTGTATATCGGCGCAACAATGGATAGTCACAATGTTATTTTTACGTTTGAAATCCTTGGGCTGGGGCTTGGATTAGAATATGTTTGGAAAGACGGCAAGGACACTGAAAAGTTTTCGCGATATTTTTGTATTCCCCTTTAAACCATGACTAAACTTCTCCTCTACAAAGACAAAACCGCCCAACTTGCGGCAGAAATCTATCTCAATGATTGGCATAACAGTTTGGGCAAATACAAAGGCAAGCCGCGAAAGTATCGGAGTTTTTATTTCGGCCCGAATAATAGAGAAACCGCTCTTCTCATTAAGGCGCTAAACAGAAACCGCCGCAAAACATTTTGGCAAAAAATCATTGCCGCCGCCGAACAAGAGCGGGCGAAAGAAATGACTCCAATTCTCCTATACAAGATTGAACCGCCAAAAGACGGCGAATATATTGACAATAACCCATTGACAATGCAGGAATTTAACGCGATGCTTTAACTATGCGCGAAGTAACCTACGAATTCTGTCTAGGTGATATTTGGTCAACAACCAAAGACGCCATCGCCTTTGCCAAGAAACACGTTGCCCGCGATGGGTTGCCAGTTAAAGTGTCGTTTGTATTTAACGGCATTAGCATTTGCGCGTATTCAAGCAGCGAACCGTTAGACGTTGTGCAAAAATATTTCTTGCAAAGTAGAATTCAGAGGCTAGAGTCTGGATATGAAGATTAAACGGCCAAAACACCATCCCGAACTGCCATTGGGAACAAACCATGAACGCGGCACCCCGCAAACAATGATTTGGCACTATCTGAAACACGGAGTAGAACTACCAACGCGCCTTAAACCATGACCTTCGACCTGACAAAATTTAAAACCCAGACCGCACAACTTTCGGCCAATCTTGACGGTAAAATCGCCGATTGCAAAAAGCCAATTCTCAAGAACATTGAGGCTGAGCGATATGATCGGTTGCCATACTTTGTGAACTTGGCGGGGAAATTCCAAGCGGCCAAAAGCATTTTTGACGCTTGCCAAAACGCTCACCCAGAAATCTCCAAAGAAAGTCTAATCTTTTATTGGGCGCGACGACTTGCAAGTTATTCGCAAGACACTTATTCGGGCCGCGAAAACGATTTCCGCCGCAGTCAAATGGACGGCGAAAAAGAAGCGGTTGGCGACATTTTGAACTTACTAGAGTATGGATCGTGTGGTAGTTTGTAAGCATGAAAATTGACCAACTAACCGCCAAACTTTCCTCTCGCCCAAAAGGCAGCATTTTCTCAATTACAACGCGCCGCCCCGTTAAGCTCAAGAAAGGCTTCTCCGTTCATATTGAGAAACAGTCTCAAATTCAAGGATTGTTTGGTGTTGAGTATGCTAACACAGCTAACGTCAAAGCTGGAATTCAATCGGGCGAACGGGAATCCCCCCATCTTCCAAAAGGATTCAAGCGATGCTTTTACAAAGACGGTCTAAAGTTCTACGAAAGTTTCGGCGGAAATACCTGCTTTGGCGTAAATGTTGCAGGCAACAAGCCTAAAAGCCTATTCTTTTTGGATGGAAAACAAGTCTCCGAAGAACAGATACAAAACATGGTCTTGTCTAGTGAATTAGAGCCAAAGAAAACTCGCCCCGAACTCGCCGACAAAAACCAATCGCCGTTTGTGATGGTGAAATTGGAGAATGTGGTTGACGTTTGTTAGTTGGAGGGTTAGATTCAACCCATGAACTCACTAGACGAAATAGTTTCCGCCGTTCTCCGAGACTACGCTATCGACGGCATTGTTAAAGCTCGCGGCGAATCTTGGGCCACAATCAATGATGACCAGTTGACTTTTCGCGTTAATTTCAGCGAAAATTATTTGACTCACTGCATTAGCGTGGACAACCTCTCCGCTTTCAACAAAGAAAGTCAGTGTCCGATTCACTTCACGCTCGACCTTTCGCGCCGAAAGAAAAATAGACTTCACCAAGCCCTCTTGCTTTTGCGCACAAAAGAAGGGGCCGACAAAAGCGCGACGTTTAGTTTTGACGGGTTTGACGAATTCGGCCACCATGTAAGAGACGAATTTTACAGAAACAGTTGACTCTGCTAAATTAATGCGTTAATTTAACCCATGAACACGCAAGACGCTATCAAACATCTTAAAAGCATTGGCTGGTTTGTGGAGCCAATCTTTCCAAACCGCTACAACATTCGCAAGATCGGCCAAAGCGATTACCCTTGGGCGAGTGTCGATTATTCGGCCCGCGAACTCGTTAAATTTGCCAAGTGCCTTTCTTCCGAGAACAACCAAAATACTGCCGCGAAAAAATTGACCAAAAAATTCGACAAAAAGAAGAACCGTAGCGCCGAACGCAATCTTCTCGCGTCCAAAGACGAGGAAAAGCTTGACGAATTCGGGCCAACTGCTAAAATTAAGGAAGAAAACCCTTGGAATTGGGATTAAACATGAAACTTCTCGTTAAAAACCAAACTCTTGAAACTGACGAACCAACCATTCCGCCCAATCCTCAACCAAACAGCTTTTGGGTTGCATGGTACGAATGTCGCCCTACCGTGATTCAATTCACCCATTGCGGCGAATACTTTTATGCACTAGGCCAAGATGCGGCTTGGCACAAACAACACGCCGAATTGATCCAAGAAATTAACGTATGGGAAATTGCGGGGTTGACAAACCGATAATAATGCGATAATATAACCAATGAACTACCGCAAATACATTTACCGCCGATTGGATTATCTTGTTGACAAAGCAGTTAAAATGCTAAAAGACGGCCAAGAACTAACCACAACATTTCGCGCCGCGAAAGAAAAAAGCGACAAACTTCTTAAAAGGGTTGAAAAACTTTACGGCGATGCTCGCCGCGATAAAAAAGATGTGCCAATGAGTCCAGAATGGTGCGCAATTGTAGAAGAGGCTGAATCTCTTAGGAGAGAGTCTGAAAAACTGCTTAGGGATAGTGTTCGCCCATATCTCGGGCCGCAGTTTGTTAATGTGCACCTTTTGGTGGGATATTGTCCTCAGACGATCCCTTACTATCAGAAGATGATTAAAGAATTGCGGCGCACTTTTCCACAAGCCAAGATTAAAGATGTCGAATGTCGTCAAGTGACAAAAAGTTCCTGCGTCAAAGGTTTTACCTTGATTACGTGGAGCGGAGAGTGTTCATTCAAGGAAACAGGCGAAGAATACGGTTACGGTTACGCCTTGGATTCAAAAGACAGTAAAGACTGGTACGTTAGCGAAAACTGCGAATACTATTGGTAAAATGAAAACAACAATTCTAACCGCCCGCCCTCAGACATGGAACAACCACTATCTCAACAAAGATAGCCAAGGCGCTTTGATTTGCGAAAGTAAAAATTGGCCGAAAAATTCAGAGAAACAAACTTATAAAACAAGCTTTTATTCAAGTTACTTTAATATTTTAGGGCGCGATGAGGGAATTGGCGAACAATTCGCTTTCAGCGACAAAAGCTACGAGGCCGAAATTCCAGACAACACAAAAATCGCTTGCGCTTATTCTGACCGAATCAGCCAATGGGATTATGCCCGATACGAGGCCGCAAACAAAATAGCTGGCACTGGTTGTCAAGGATGGGCGCAGGCTTTGCCGAAACTTTCCGAAGAAGAGTTCTTGCATTTTGCGGCAGTTGCCCTTAACCTTGAGGATAAGAAAATCTTTGCCGCACGGGCGGTCCACCACTTCAATGTGAGCAATGGCTACTCTTGTCCAACAATTGAGGCAATTTATTATCCGACAAACCCATGAATCTCTACGACCTACTAGACGAAATCGAAACCCTGTCTCGTGAACAACTCATTCAAGCAAAGAACGAACTAACCGCCGACACCGACATTCCGCGCAAAGAAAAAGGCCAAATTATGGCCCAAATTGACGCCCGCCTGTCCTTTTTAAAGAAGAAAAAGGAACCAAACGGCCAAAATGGCGGCTACTTTCACTCATTCATTGGAGACGGCGAAAATCTTTCGTGTATTTCACGCTTGCCAGTAGGCCAATTCATCGTTCGCGCCGAACCAGAAGCAATGATTAGCAGTTTCCCCTTGACGGAAGAGGAATATCGGGCGATGGTGGAGAAAGATTGGCAGGAATTTGTTTGAATTTTAATTTCGCCGCAGTAACAGAATACGAACTTGGCGAATATCTTCTTCGAGGCTGGAAAGAAATCGTTTGACAAACATCCGTCAGCATATTAACCTAAAATATGCAAAAAATTCTTTACTACAAGCTTTCGCCCGAGGTTGAGAAAACTCTTGACCGTTGCTTGGTTAAATTTGACGGCGGGTTTGCTGTCAGGGTTGCGGCTCAAACTTTTCATGGAGTTGACCGCATTAAAGAGCGTAGCGTTTCAGTAAAACAGCAAAACATTCTAAAACAAATCCCCCTCCGCCGAGTCCTATTCAAGAAAGAACAGATTAGTGAAGTCCGCGTTGTCAAAGTAAATGGGGCGGAATACCCTGTT
>Ga0315902_10000787_pt1 | contig 53307 bp, 98 predicted proteins | sample LakEriMetagenome_9_FD_203523 | JGI IMG/M metagenome (GOLD analysis project Ga0315902, IMG submission 203523) | Freshwater fungal communities from buoy surface, Lake Erie, Ohio, United States - Buoy 12 MA117 | ecosystem: Environmental > Aquatic > Freshwater > Lake > Lake biofilm | place: USA... | reverse complement strand
TTAGAGCTGACTTGAAAACCGTCCGCTGCTGAAGCATAAGTACCAGTACGCCCAGTTGATTCAATCCTCATCCGCTCCGTCGGGCTGCTCGCTCCGTCGGCGGTAGTGGAGAACACAAGTCTCCCTGGGTAGTCATTCGTTCCGTGGTCGGCATCAGCCCAAGCGTAAATCGAGGCACTGGGATTTCCGTTGCCTCTAAATTCAACGCCTGCCAGCACCTCGTTGTTTGTAATTGTCGCATCGGTTCTGCTCAGAGCGATAAACGCGCCTGTTGATGCCGCACCCTGAATAACTCGGTTGGTTTCACCACCGCTAATGTCACTAGACGTACCAACTAAGAGCCTTCCGCTGGAGTCGATGCGGGCGCGTTCTGTTCCGCCAGTGCCAAGCACCAGTGGAAATGCACCGCGAGTTTCTAAAGTGCCTGTTCCGGCGTCAGAGCGAAGCTCAACACCTTGGGTGTTACTGCTAACGCGAACCGTAGCCACTCCAGATCTTGCAACTTCAAGACCGTCACCAACACCAAAGCTAGGCGTCGAGGTGCCAATCCCTACTTTCCCGTAGCGATCTATCGTGACCCTGTTTTGTGCACCTGTCCCATCGGGATCAGTGGCAAAAATAATGCTGGATCCATTTTCTTCGGACGCAAAAGTGTAATGACCTGTACTGGAGGATCGGCTAATTTCAAGAAAATTTGAAGCTGTGTTAGTACTTAGCCGCAGCTTGGGTTGATTACCTGTATCTGTAATATCAAGAAGAGCCTGTGGGCTACTGGTCCCTATGCCTACACGCCCTGAGCTGTCGATGCGGACGCGTTCAGCATCGGCAGTTTTGAAAACAATGGGACCAGATCCATAGTTGTTTAGGAATACGGATGTGCTTCCATCTTCGTAGCTCAAGAAAGCTTTGTCAGTACCGGTAGAACTTCTAAAACGAACAGCAGCAAATGAATCACTCCTCGATGTAATAACACCATTTACATCAAGTGCAGTCCCAGGGCTCGCAGTGCCCACCCCTACTCGCCCTGAGCGGTCAATACGCAGACTTTCAATCGGAGCGCCAATCGTGTTGTCGTTAGTGCCGAACGTTAAATAATAACCAGTGCCATCGTAGGAATAGCCAATGTCTGCGGCATGAATAGTTCCGTCGTAAATTGCTAACGCCGAAGAAGTGACGTTGCTGGTTGAATAAGGAATGTTAGTTATGACGGCCTTTTTGGCGTACGCCGCATCGCCCGATTGTACGTTTGCCGTCTTGGACTCTAATACTGCTCCAGGCGCAGAAGTCCCCAGCCCCAAGCGGCCACTGGAGTCCAGGCGCATCCGCTCGCTGGAGTTTGTATAAAAAACAAAGTCGTGAGCGCCGCTAGTGCCACAAAAACCAATGCCGTTTGTTGCTCCGTACTCTGCAATAGCGCCTGCGCCTGCGCCACCGAGTACTTTCAATGAAGCAATATTGCTACTGGCAGTATCTCTTAAAGACAATACTGTAGACGATGCAGACTGGAATGAGGATGTAGATACTGATCCTACTCCAACATTCCCACTCGCATCAACAAACAACCGCCCAGTGCCATTAGTCGAGATGGCTACTTGGTCTGCGCCGGGGGAGTACAGGCCGGTGTTTGTATCGCCTGTAAAAGTAAGACTTGGAGTAGCTGCGGCTCCAAGCGGATGAAGTACAGGTAACGTTGATGTGACTTCTGTTGTGGTTGTAGTCAGCCGTTGTGTGCCGCCAGTGCTGATGGCTACTTGGTCTGCGCCAGGGGCGTAAATGCCGGTGTTGGGATCAGCAAGGAAAGACCAAACAGGTGCTGCGGCGGTACCAAGAGAACCTGCTTCGATTTGACCTGCGCTATCGATGCGCATCCGCTCCGTCGGACTTGCGGCTCCGTCAGCGGTGGTAGAAAACACTAGCCTTGTTGGATTCGTACCGGGATCGTGAGTGCCATCTGCAAAACACTTAACCGACCCTTGCTCGGTGTAAGCAACCCCAGACGTGTCACGGCCCCAAAAACTGATACTGCCAATGAGGTCATCAGCAACGACAGAAGTATCTTGGCGCCCCAGTACAATTTCAGCACCTGCGATTTGTTCAATCTGCAGTAAAGGCGCGGCGGCAATGGCGCTAGATGTTCCGACCAGCAACCTGCCTGACTCGTCGAACCGCGCGCGCTCGGTCGCTGCCGTAGAGATAGCTAACTGGTCTGCACCGGGGGAGTAGACGCCGGTGTTTGTATCGCCGGTAAAAGTAAGACTTGGAGTAGCTGCGGCTCCAAGCGGATGAAGTACAGGTAACGTTGATGTGACTTCTGTTGTGGTTGTAGTCAGCCGTTGCGTGCCGCCAGTGCTGATGGCTACTTGATCTGCACCGGGGGAGTACATGCCGGTATTTGTGTCGCCGACAAAACTAAGACTTGGAGTAGCTGCGGCTCCAAGCGGATGAAGTACAGGTAACGTTGATGTGACTTCTGTTGTGGTTGTAGTCAGCCGTTGCGTGCCGCCAGTGCTGATGGCTACTTCGTTTGTACCGGCTAAGTATATTCCTGTGTCTGGATCATTAGTAAAACGGAGCGCTGGAACTGCAGCACTACCATTATCCAAAGTAATGGTACCAGTAAAAGCGCCAGCGACCAGCAAGTTGCCAGGGATTGTTACAGAACCCGAAGAATCAACACTAAGCCGAGAAGCTCCTCCTGTAACTAACGCAATCTGATCTGCTCCGGGGCTAATGATGCCGGTATTTGGATCATTAATAAATTTTAACGCGCAGCTGGATAGACTACCCACATTCAGAGCGCTGTTAGACCCATCTTCACGCAGCAGTGGATAACCAGCTATCTTAACACCGTCATGAACAACGCAAGTTTTTTTTGTAGTGTCAACAACAACTTCTCCATCAGCACCTATAAATGTGGAGATGTCAGCTGTAGTACCACGGCGAAACTGTACTTGTGTAGCCATAACTGCTTTAACTATTTACATATTCTACGCCTAAACCCTCACTGAATTTTTAGGCTGCACTGCATACTTTTCCTATCCATTAGGTGCTTCGCCCTAAAAAAGCCTAGGCTGTTCCACCAAATTCGCCATCGTGATGACTGACCGGGTCCCACTGCCCACACTTACTGCGTTAGGTGCCTACTGCGTGTACTAATTTCAGCAGCATCAAACAGAACAAGTTTGAATTGTAGTGCTTTTTTACCTTAAAATAGAAGAAGAAGTTAAAATGCGCCAGTGACTCCAGAACTGATTGTAGCTGTATTATCCGGAAGCGCAGGCGCTTTTGCTGGCCTTTCGAGAGCGTTGTCAAACTTCAATAAAAAGATAGAAACACGTTTTGGCAATTTAGAAAGAGAGATTGACAGTTTGCAAGACCGTGTAATACAAAACTATGTACTGAAGGAAGATTTTCTGCGCGAGGTCCAAGCTGTCCATTTAAAATTAGATCGTATATTAGATCACATCTTAAATCACGGCCGCTAATTAAGTAGCAATCCAAGAAGCCGTCGTTAAGTCGTATATGAAAAGTCCAGGAATTAGTTTGTCGTAATGAAGTTGCCCGTCAACAGGGTTAACCGGTTTACCGTCACCAATAGAAGAAACAGCTTTTGGCGTTTGCCACGTACTCCCATCATACAGTTTTTGAATGTGTGTACTTGATGTATCTAGCCAAGATTCGCCTTTACTGAATAAGCTAAAGCCAGTAGCTGGAGTATTGGGCGCTGTAGCACCGATAAAAGTAGGCCCAACTTTTATTAAATTTGTGGAAGGTGCCGCTACGTTATCCGCAAAATAAAGGCCAGGATCAGCAGAATTGAAATTAATTGCTAGTTCTGCATTACCTAGGCGAATCGGAAAAGGCCTGTCAAAGGCAATAGATGAACGTCTTGAAAGAATCTGAACAGCCATCGTTAACTATTAATGTAAAGGCTCGCATCGACTATTGTATCCAAGACTGTTACAGGACTGTACGTTTCTGCCTCGATTTGGACAAGTGTATCTACATTCTCGAGCGGAACGCCGTTACGGTACTCCCCACCGTCAACAAATCCAAACTCAAATTCACTAGTATATTCACTTAACGGCTTATCAAGAAAACCGAATTTAGCTCCCTGAATAATTTTAGGATCTAGATTAAATAACTTATTGACTAAACCTGTAAAACGGTTTGTACTATTTGCTACAATACCTATCCGACTTAATTTACCTTCCCCATCGCGTCGAATATTGTCAGTTAAGACCATTGTTGTCAGTGCTGGACCAAAGTTTGCAGCCTGTTCTGGATTATTGCCCGCACCGATAACTACTTGACTTCCAGCCCAGCCTAAATTTTGCGAATCAAAAACATAACGCTCGGTCACTTCTTTCAAACGTTGACTCTCACGATCAAAATTTTTATAGAACGTTTCTAATCCAGTTCCTACAGGTTGGTCACTAGGTTCTAACAACCAAGTGTTTACATATTCGTGTGGTTTTAAATTAGATACCGTGCAGTACCCTGATGTTGTATCGGCAAATGGATAGACAATTGTAAATGTATCTTTAGATGGCACACTTGTTATCGTGTACTCTCCCTCAATTGCATTGCCGCTTGTAAAGTCGATCTGAATACGCCTATTAGCCAAAAGTCCGTGATTAGGCGCAGTAACAGTAATATTTGGCCCGGATTGTTCGTAGCGTGCGTTAATTGAGATGGTCCCGCCACCTTCGTCATGGATCAATGCCCACATTGAAGCGTAAATGTGCTTACACCAGCGCATCTGGTAGTAAAGCAAGTTTTGGAATGAAAACCGCTCGACATCTTCATATTCAGGCAGCTGGTAAAAGTTATTTATTGTCGTATAGCCAATATCTTGAAAAACGCCGGGAGAATCGCGAGTCTCTGTAAAAGTACCATCAGGATTTAAGATGCGCCCTGGCTTTAAATTTGCTAGTTGTGTCTGAGGGAACCTACGCTGCCTAAGTTGACTATATAAGTTGTAATTATCTCGCTTACTGAAATCTTCACAAGAACACTGCCAACGTAATTCAGTTGTCAGATACCTGCCGACTTGAAATCCTCTGTGTGCAGGGACAACTGTTGCTGTAATTCCATCTGTAGTTTTTGCTGCGTAACTATCGTCTCTTTGAAAAATTAATTCATTTGTAGTAGCGTCCGATCCAGTGACGGTATAGCCAACATAATCTAAATAATTGAATCCACGGAGAAGACGGCTGACTGTAGCAGCACCTGAAGTTGAGCCACTCGTAATTGTTGTAATTTCGAGTACGGTCGCGCTAATAACAGTGACTTCGTAGCGTCCAGAGGAAACAAGTCCTGTCTCAATGTCTAAATAAATTGTATTGCCAGTGGAAAGACCGTGATTTTCGGCGCAGGTAATGGTTACAGTTGACCCTGTACGGCTGTAAGTAGCTGTAATACCTAGATCGCGCTCAATTACACGATCTGTCATTCGTTCACCAGGCAATAATGCTGTTTCAGCAGGTAAAAACCTTAATGCAACTCGAATAAAGCGCCAGCGTGTGTCTGTAAATGCTGTCGAAATGGCATAAGCAACGTTTCCACTTGTTGTCAGCGAAGCTACAGCAGTGATCGTGAAGGTATTTTGTGTTCTTTCGGTGATTGTAAGCGTATCGTTTACGGAAGTGCCTGATAAAAATGCTAAATAAACGTCATCTCCTGGGAACAGGCCATGATCAGGACTGGTAACAGTGATTGTAGTACCGCTCTGAACGTATGTTGCTTGTGCTGCGACGCCTAAATAACGTACACTAAGAATTGGAAGCCCATAATCATAGAAAGTGAACGAATTGGTATCGCGCATACCAACAAGTTGCTCTCCAATGTCTTGATTTGTTGACGGATAGGTGAATAAACGTGCTGGAACAAAAACTCCTGGATATTGCTGAAAAGAGAAATAAAGTCGATAGTCGCCTCTAACAGGCCGCTCAACATCACTTGAACCCAAAGCACTTTGTGTGATTGAATAAAGCTCGTAACCGCGCCGCCAGCGAGCCCACAATGAATCATGGTTGTAAAACCGCACTTCACTCTCAATATCTGGAGAAAGTGACGGGTCAAACGGATTTTCAATTTCCGCTCTTTTATCTGTTCCGTTAAATTTTGTGAGACTAGAAAATTTCTTATCGAGCTTCCCACTAAAAGGGCTGCCCTTTGATTTAGAGAATCCGCCTACACCAAAGGGCATCTTTAATAATCAATAGTAACCGCCTTGCGCAGTGACATAAAATCCGTTAGTAAGTGCAGTTGTCCCGCTATAAGCAGCGTATAAAGCCTGTCCACGCTTCAACATCATGCCACGAATTTTAGGTGCAGTTGCGCTGTTAGCTGTGTAAAAATTTGAACCCGCCTGTACGGTTGGGTGATTAATCAAAGGAAGAACATTATATTCAGTAAGACTGTAATACTGGTGTTCGTAAGTAGCTGGAATACTGACTGTAAATAAGGGAAAAAATTGGTTAGTGTTTGTAACTGCCCCAGCTTCAACAAGGTAGACACAGAAATCCAAAGGCAGTCTGCACTCAACGTTACCTGTAATCGGTCCAGAGATGCTTGGAATAGTGCCAGTAAACGTGGTTGGTGTTACCGCAGTGATGTTAACGGCCTGGTCAATTGGAGTGGTTCCACTACTGTACGAAGTGAAGTTCAAATAGACTTGCTGTCCAACCTGCACATTATGGCCACCACTAATAGTGACTACAACATTTGTGCCGTTGGCTGAGTAAGTACCAACAACAGCAGAAGTCGCATCAATAAATTCGGTATTACGTTTCGAATACTGAAACCAAATCTCATCAATATAAGCACCACTAATCGACGTATCTGTCTGTGCAGAATCCACGTCAAAAATTTTGGTCGCATTTCCAACCGCAGTCGGCACCAAACTGGTTGAAAACGCCTGGCCTGACGCCACAGTAACTAAGCTAGAAGTAGTCGCCGGGCGATCAACGAGAAGCGGCTGCTTGTTTGAGCTAGACGATGACAATTGACGCTACTCTCCCTGTACGATGCGTTTTGTTGGGTAAATTCTAATGCAGACAACCTTAATCAGGATGCCTTCTTTTTCTCCATCCGCATCCGCGCTTTTTTCACAGCCTCTTTACGACGCTCTTTGTCAGTAGGTTCCTTATCTGACTTCTTATCAGATTCCTTTTCAGACTCCTGACCGCCTTTTTTCTTAAAATGGGCCAGCAGCTCGGGAGGCATCTTACCTTTAGCAGGCATCGTATTGAGTACTGAAAACACGTATAGGCATATTCTAATACGTGCCTAAGCTATCTAATACAAGCTTTCTTCGAGATCGCTTACCTCACCACCAGCTGCGTAGGGATCTTCAAGAATTGGTTCCTCAGCAAGGTTATTTAAATCCACATTAAACGCTTCTCCAGCAAGGCGGGAACGTCCTGAATCTCTGCGTGGTAGTCGACTACCTATCGCGTAGTAACCGCCTTCGGTAGCAAGCATCGCCTGAAAATCGCCAGCATTGGTCCGGAGAGGGAACTCATGGGGTTCGCGCCTGGTGGTGATACCAAGCGTATATCCCATTCTTTCTCCAGCGCGTCTAGCCATTGTTCTTTCTCCTCGAAGCTAATTCGACGGCACGGCGAGCTTTGCTTGCACGTTCTGTATTCGGTACAAACTGACGACCTGCTCGAGAAGCCCGTTGCTTCTTCTCATCTGTACGCTTACGTTCCTCGGGACTCAACCGCGCCCACGCTTCTTTTGGTAAGTAACGTTCGGTACTTTTTTGTCCAGGCTCGATTGCTTTGTCGCTCATCGGACTACTGAATCGGTCCGCCATGTAGCCAAGCATCGCAGGTGCGGGAGCCTGCACACTTGAATTTAAATAGCTGACAGTATCCTAAATCAGCTCGGCATTGTACATCGTAAGGATCTGCTGCGCCTTGCTCATTTATACCTTCAATAATGCAAGATAAAATTTTATCGGACTGATCAAAAGCCGCACAATTACAACAAAGAGCTGTTTGTACAGTATCGAGATCACTACTCCAAAGTTCAGCCTTCTTTTCCCAGAAGCCTGGATCTGGCGCATCAGGATTTAATGGACCATAGCCAAAGTTCTTAATAGTCCAATTGCGATTTTTGATATTTTCTTTGATATCAGTTGTAGCACGCGGACAAGAGTCTCCAACTTCTGCTACTTTCTTATTGAGAAGAATGGTGACTTTGGGATCCATCATGCTGCAGCCACATTAAAAGTAACCAGAGCAGCAGTGCCGCCTGATTCGCTAACAAATACGGGGCGGATCCATTTAACCGGACGCCCACTTACACTGTACACAAACGTCCCGTTACCAGAAATCGTCTGCGCTGCGATAATTTCCGCAAAATTAGTGCCATCAATGCTTCCATCTAAACGCACCACAACATTGGTGTTGATATTTGATACTGTAACGATTACCGTATAATCTCGTGTACGAAATAGATCATTTACAGCTACCTGAAGCAGGTTTCCATTACCAGGCGCGGATAGCGTCGGACTGGTATCAAAGATTGTATCCTGCACGTAAGTTAATGCCATAGTGTCACCTATCTATAAAAACAGTCTAACCTTTACCTTTCTCATATTCTTTACGAGTCATCCATTTCTGTTCTCCCCAGCGATCCAAAGATTTTTGTGACTCCGTCTTACCGCCAGAATAACCACCACCTTTATTTTTGTAAGCTTGTGCTAAAAGCTGGGCCTTGCGAGCAGACCACTGGCCAGGCTTACCTCCTTTTGAGCCAGCCATAATCCGATCTTTAAGATTTTCGCGTAATTCTGGTTTGGTGTAGCTCATTAGAAACCTTGCGAAGGCTGTTTATTTAAAATAACAGGTGGAATATTATCTGCTCTACTACGCACCACCTCGCGCATGTAAGCAGGATTGTTCAACTGGAACCTAGGATCATCTTCTCCATTATACGCAACAACAAAATCACACTTGCTATGCTGCTCCTTACGTTTACTATTGAAAGGGTCGCTAAAACTTGAAGTCGTCAAGCTATAATCCCGATACATATTTTCGTATGTAACAGGGAAAGAGGGCGAATAACCAGGAACAGCGGCAAAACGCATTACGCTAAATAGTTTGGAGTCTGGTTAAATGCACCCATTAAAAGCTGCAATGGATTAATTGACGATTTAATTTGCGATGTTTCTCCAGACATTAGCTGTTTTGCATACGCGGCCAGAAAATCATCACCACCTTGTTTTTGAGTTTCTCCAATGCCAGGGAGAATGATATAAGTGTCTCCCTGTTTTGGTTGTTGTTGTTGTTGTGTGGGAGGTTGCACAGCTTGTGGCTGCATTGCAGCCTGTTCCCCTTGCTTACCCCCGACCGTATGAAGAAGACGAATCTCATATGGAGTGCCCTGAGCATCAGTTGTTTTGATGCTGCCGTAACCACGACCAGGAGTGAATGTTCCTGGACCTTCCCAGGCTAAAGGTACTCCTGCGCCAATACCATAATCCTGGCCCAAGTGAAAAGTCGATGCACCCTTGGTGGGTGCGACACGTTTACCATAACCAGAAGTGATTGGATATGCAGGATTCCATTGTTCGCCTTGTTGTTGCCACAAAGCTTTACGGTCTTTATCTACTTTTAGGCGAGTTAAAAGCGAGCGGATTGTACCTGGGTCAATATATTGTCCGTCTTTCAGAACCCGCACATCTAGGTGCGCTCCTGTAGTCGGATAAATATCTTCCGCAGTGGTGGCAATACGGCCGACGTCCAAGTAGTCTTGTGCTGCTGTTTTCGCCATAGTACGTAGTTAATACTGCGGTGCTTGGTCTAAACCAAAAGCTTTAGTTAGCAGAGCAAGAGAATTCAGACCTGCATCTATTTTTGGTGTATCTGGATTAAGAATAGTCTTTAAAATGAATCGATCTAAATTCTCTTTGGGGTCGACCTGTGGTTGCACGCCTCCAAACAAAATAAAAGTGCGGCCACCTGGTACAGCTGCTACATCTTGTGGTTGTTGCTGTGGTTGCTGCGGCGTAGCTTGTGTAGCCTGTGCGGCTTGCTGTGCTTGGGGTAAAAATTCTTTGTACTTGCCGCTTTTATAAACTGACCAAGCGCCAAGACCCTGACTACCTAAAATTTGTTTAGCAGCCTTGACGTTAGTTGTTGGGTCAAATAACTGGCTCTCTTTTTGAAGGCCAAACTGCTTCATCCGTGCAGGTCCAAGTCCACCGTGCATGTTGACTTGAAACAATCCATAAGATTTGTCAAGTCCTTCGGGATTGAATGCCTGCGTGCGTCCTCCTGATTCCGCCATTGCAATGGCAGTCATCGTCGGTATCTTGTCCTGCGGGAATCCTTGTTGTTTTAACAGGTCCGCAATTTGCTGTGGATTTAACTGCGACATGACAGAACTAGACTGCTTGGCGTTAACGGAAATCGTTTGAGAGCATAAGGCGAGTGCCAACAGCGACGTCGGCAGGGCCTGGAAGGGCTTGAATAAATTCAGCACCTTCGCGATTAAACCGATACCGGGCTTGCTCGGGGTTTCGGTAATTCGGAACATACAAATGTAGGGCTAATCGATCCGTCTCGTATAGGTAAATTGCCGTCCAGGTTTTCAGCGTGTCTCTAAAATCAGAGGTTGCAATCGTACGATCGACGTCACCGGCTATGCTTTCGATACGACTCCTGGGAACAGTATTGTTGTTCACACTTCCAGTCATGTCAGTGCGCTTTTCAGCTTCGTCGCACCGACTGACTTGTTCGACAATTTTCGAATACCAGAACGAATCTGGGATGTTGTTGACAGCTTCTTCAAGACGCGCTAAGTCACCTGCCGGAATAGACGTGGTGTTATAACCAAGGTGCCAGCGAACTTTAGACTTGAGGAAGTTATCGAGTTGCATTACTCAAAAGAAATGCGTTATTGGATACAACTCTCTAGTTATACCCAATAACACACTAGCACGCGCAAATTATCACTCAACGCGAACAAGACTATCTTTGAACATCTCGTCCCAGTCAATTCGCTTGATCGATTTCAGTTGATCCAATCGAGTGAATTTCTCACCAGGGAGAGAAAGCTGTAAATCTTTAATATCACGCGCTGTTTTAAGTCCAACACCTGGAAGGGCATCAGCAATCTGTCGAGCGCTTGCAGTATTGATATTGATACGCGTATCAAGAGGGAACGTTTCCCGTTGAGTGGGTTTCGGCGGCTTGACTCCTTCCGATTCAAGTTGAACGGTCAGGCGCTCTTCGGTGCGAATTTTTTCATTGGTAGCCTCCAGATGTGGTGTCAAATCGGCTTCATTGACGTATAGAACCTCATCTTGCGAGTCGATGCACATCACAATGTCTTCACCATGTTTGGAGATCATCTCTACAAGACCCCCAGTCAGGCGGTATTGATACAGCATTTTTGTTAGTTGAACCTTCGCTTAGCTTATCAAAATAAATCCTAGATGCCTAGACACAAAAAACGGACCCCGAAAGGTCCGTTCGTTGCATCTTGGAGTTACGATCAGATGTCGTCTCCGCCCACCTGCGAGACGAAGTCGATGTACTCGTTGATGGACTCCCAAGTGGCCGCAGCGGCGGGACGGAGGTAGTTCACACGGCACACCAGGTAGCCAGCCTTGCCGGCATCCTTATCGGTAGAGCTAATGAACACACCGTCGCCATCCGCGGAGGTGGAGGTCACGCCGTTCACGTTGAACACCTTGAAGGTGGTGTCCGCAGTGACGCGGTAGAACATCGCGTTGGCGAAGTCGGCCGCCACAATACCACCAGTGGTCACACTAGAGGTGAAGGGCAGGTCAGCAACGGCAGTATCACTCAGACCCTGAGCAAACAGCGAGCTAGTAGCGCTCACAATGGCGCTAGCAGCAGCAAGACCGTTGGCTTGAGTCGAAGGCACGCCGAAAGGAGCGCCAGCGTTGTTAGGACCAAGCAGCAGACCTTCGGTAGAAGTACCACCGATGTCAGCGGTCACAGGGGAGGCAGGGAAACCAGCCAGACCACCAGCGGGCAGGTCCTGAGCCACGGCGATAGAAGCGCCGTAAACATAAGCAGGACGAGCAGAGGAGGCTTGCACCACCAGGGAGGTGCGATTGTCGCGCACCCGGTCATCAGGACGACGATCAGGCGAGGGAACAATAATATCGAAGCTCTTAAACGAAGCTTTGTCTGCGGCAAGGTTATCAATCTTGACGTAGCCAATCAGCTCGAAAGCTTCTACGCCAGGCCAGCCGTATACACCTTCGGTGTTATAGGAGGACAGGCGGTTGATTTGGTTACCGGGTTGCAGGATTGCACCGGCTTCTTCTTTGTAAGCAGCCATTGGTTAAGTACCTCCTTTATCACTCAACGATGGTGAAGGCAGTGGTAATGAAGTCCTTATTCAGGTTAGCAAAACCGGCGTACAGCTGCCAAATCAGGATGATAAAGCGGCTGAAGTCATCATTGTTATTGATGAGAACCTGAGCATTGGGACCGCCAATACCTACACCGACAGCCTGAGGACCGAAGAACAGACCAGCAGGAGTAGTGCGAGTTGCAGAGCCGCCGCCACTGCCGATGTCGACGGAGATACTCTTGTCGGGGAAGTTGGTGGATTCGAAGAAACGCACACCTTCAAACACGAAGCCAGAAGGCATGACGGGTTCACCAGCCACGAACTGAGCTTGACCGAACTGACCGCCACCGTACAGAGCAGCGTTGGGGGCCATCATTCCCATCAGGGGATTAGGAACACCAGTGCCAGGATAGCGGGCCACTTCGCGGAAGCCCTGGTCAGCACGCAGATCCTTCATGAAAGAGGGATCGGCGATACAACGGTAGTAGCCGTCAGCGAACACGGGGGTGTTACGCTTACGCAGCTGCTTCACAACCTCAAGAAGGTCGGTCTTGACGTTGAACTTGAACCGCTCAGAAGCGTACTCGGTAGCGGTGTAGTTGTTGAGAGCAGTCGCGGAAGATTTGGTCTTACCGTTGGGGTAGTAGTAACCACCCTGGCTATCAGAAGCGGCACCGCGAGACTCAGCCTTGAACAGCTCGTCCAGGAACACACGGTCGCGCCAGCGGCGATAGTCGTCCAGGAGGGTCAGCGAACCGATGGACTGGTGGAACATGTTAAGGTTCCCGGTGTCCAGCAGCAGACGCTGAGCGGTCATCAGAGTCTCACGAGCAATTTTAAAGGTGCTCGGGAGGTTGGTGTTGTTCGGGTCAGCGGGACCGGTGTACTCACGCAGAGACACCAGCACCTTGTCCTTTACGATAGACCGGCTGTTAGCAGTACCGATGGTTTGATCCTGGGTACGCTCACGGCTAGTCTTCGTTCCAGGGCTACCCCAGAAACGATAGCGGTCAAGTTGAACGGTTTGACCCGGCTGTTTGGTGAAGTCGTGGACAACAACAGGCTCGCAAGCCATTTCCACGATATAAGCTGGATGGGGGCGGTACAGCTCCGCACCCAACAGCTTGGGAAAATCGTTATCAATAAACATGTTGGTTTCTCAGCGTAGAGTAAGCTGATACCTGAGACGGTAAGCCTCAAACTCAACAGCCAAAGCTGTTAACTCTGGAACTGTTGGTTCCATTAAGAAAATTATAGCAAGACTTTATCAATCCGGATTATTAAGCTTCCGGATTCACCATCTGACCAAAGTTATAGCCACTGATCATGTTGCCAGGGGAATAAGCCATTGGAGCCATGTAACCAAGTGCACGATATGGATTGACGTAGCCATCTGCTGGCTGCATATCCACTCGTTCTGCTTGGATTTCAGGATCAATTAGTTGCGCTTGCGCCATCTGAAGAGCAGCCTCAAGCTCAAGAGTGCGTGCCCCAGCCTGCTGTTTACGCGCCTTAGCTTTCTTAACGGCTTTTTCTTTTTTCATTACTTTTAACCTTTTTTAGAGTTGTTGGCGGCTAACAAACCCATAGATAACATTCCAAGCGCTGGCATTCCCTGCAAACGTGCATATTGCTCATTTGTGAGGATATTATTCTGCGTCACTTCAGCAGCACTTTGATTTTGAGCCGAAAGCAACGCATTGCCCGGTAACGGAGATCCTGGAAGATTTAACTTCAAGTAAGCACTATCGAGGTCTCGCGGCATCGCAGGTGCGGGTGCATTTGTCGTGCCAATCACACGACCGGCAGTAGCGTCACGCATTGCTGCATACTGGTCAACTCTACCAGCCTGCGCTTGAGAGGCTAAGTTAGCAGCGCCAAAAGTATACAGAGCTGCTGATCCGACCGGCCCACCTGCAGTTCCTACATTAATCAGAAATTGCTCAGCTCGTGCTCTAGCACTACTCTTTTGGGCTGCCATAATAAAATCCGCTAAATAAAAGAGGTAGCATTGCTACCCCTTATTTTACAATTACTCATTTTCCTAATAAACGACGTTTATTAGGATTACGAGTATCACTCCATCACCAGCATTTTCTGGCGGAACACGTCAGGGTTCTGTTGTGCAGAGTTCAGATAACGCCAGGCGTTGGCGGGATCACGCTCAGCCAGGGCTCCAAAATTGTTCCAGAAGGCGGCGGGGTTGCCTTGCATCTGGGGTTGAGGAGGAACAGGCATCTGAGGACGCTCAGGAGCAGTGGGGCGCTGATACTGAGTACCAATTGCCTGCCCCTGGGGACGGCCGTAACCAATTTCCGAATCGGGGATTGGATAAGGACCGTTCTCGCCAAAGAATTCGCAGGTGTAATCGGCCAGGATATCTGGATCCGTCAGGATAGCCTCATAAGCGCGGTGCTCATGAGAAAGCTCCTGAAGCAGACCGATGGCCTCTTGAAGCTGCGCATTGGTAGCGAGCAGCGTGTCTTCTACAGAACAAGCGTACTGGTTCAGAAGGGCTGGAGCATCAGCACCGAAGTGGTTGATGACATCAAGACTTTGCTCGCTTACCCCGTTGTCCAGCAGCATTTCCTCCGTTATTACCGGAGAAGTTTGGGAATAGTCGTTGTAATACGCCTGGCTGCTGTTGTTCGAAGGCGTATAGGTCTCCGTCGCCAAATTGTTGTACTGGAGACCCTGTTGGGAAGCGTAATTGGCCTGGTCGTAGGCTTGGTTCTGACTGTACTGTTGACCCTGGAACGGGAATTGGACGGGCGAACTCAGGAGCCCCACTACCTTGTTGAACGCCTCCTTGTAAGGGTTCTCCGCTTGTGGGGCTGCCTGGTACGCTTGGGGGTATGACGCTGTAGGGGTTGACAGGTACGGATTGACCCCCATCTGGGCCTGCATTTGCGGGGCTGGGGCCACCGCTTGCTGGTAGGGCGCCACCCATTGGGACGTCGTTGAAACCGTTGGCGCTTGTGCCGCCGTCTGCGCCACCGGAGCCCCGTAGCTGCTCGGCTGGATCGGGGATGCTTGGGGTGCCGATTGGGTCGGCATTGCGGTATCGGCCTGCATAAGTTACCTCTTTTTGTAGGCTTTCGAGTGTTCGGTAAAGGAAGGGAGTGAGATCTAATCTCGGATCCGCAGCCATCGGTAAATTCGGTTGCTGTGGATGTGGTGTTCGCATTTCTTGATTGATTAGATCAATAAATGCTGAGTAGGCCCTCTGTACTTCCCCTACCATTCGGAATGGGAAACCGGAGAGCATCCCCGCGATTTCATCATCCGTTTTAGAAGGGAATAAATACTTCAGTGCTTCAATGCTATCAACCCCTAATTCCTGTAGGTTCCTCGTGAAGATAGATTGGTTAAGTTTATCTTGTGCCGTATCTTCGTATACAGGTCCCATCCAGCGCCACATAACAGCACGATCACCGTCTGGGGCAAGACCTAAAACGCCACTGGGAATCTCGCGGTTCTCGATAACAGCATCTAGAGCTTTTTGAAGTTTCTTCTCATAAGTTACCAACTGTTTTTCGTACTTAGTTACAGCAGCCTCGTCCTCTGTATCTTCGGGAGGAATTGGATACTTAATACCCAGTGAGTATGCCAATGATTTACGGAAGATTTGCTCTTCCTGGAAGATCATTAATTCGAAGCAACGGCAAATGCCGTATGTATAGAGCATCAAGCATTTCTTCTTGGCTGTAGCACTGACACGTCCATAAGCCGATTTGATCTCGGTTGCAGTTACGTTGGTGATGCTTAAATCATCAATGCCACCAAGTGCTAAGCGAATTTCACTACGAAGCTGTTCTGCATACCGCGCCTGATCTGTGCTAACTGCGTTTGGGGTGATAAAACCGACACGATCTGTTGGCTCCAGGTTCGCGATGACTCGAGGTACGCGCATGCCGGAGCCAGGCTTTCCGATATAGCCTGGAGGCTGCCGTGTGACGTTATCCTGCTTAAAGGTTGAACTGGATAAGAAAAACTCAGACTGGAATCCAGACTGACTGGAAATACTGGGGCGCTGTGCTACATCGGTGTCGTTACTCTCGACAATATCTTGCTTTGGCCTGGAAGAGAGTAATGTGGGATTGCCGAAAAATGAAAGGTTTGCTCGAATGTTTTTAACCATTTCATCGTGAGCGATGATCTGGTTAGCCATCCAATCAAATTCACCGCTACCTTCGGTGCCAAAAGCATCTGGATTGTTAAATACTTCCACACATGGAATAAATTCCATGCTGTTGACAACGGTCTTCTTTTCGAAAGCGCCAGCTTCCAGTGACGGCATGTCGAAAGAAATTTCTTGTTCGCTGTGGAACTCTTCAATTTCAGTCGCTGTAATACGAAGACGCATATAACGTTTATCCGTACTTAAACCAACACCTTGAAAGCCTTTCGTAGACTTTACTTTGTACGGATAAATAATGATGACTTCTTCTAAATCTCCCTCTGTAGAGTAGTAAGTTCGATACGCATCTTTATCGAACCAGTAGAGTCGATATGTTTTCTTAGTCGGTCGAATATAAAAAAGACCTTTACCATAGGCCAAAAAGCGATCCCAGATCGAGTCCAGACGAGCATCCAGTTTATTAAACTTGATGACCTGCTGAATAAAATCAGATCGCTGTGTGCCCAAGTTATCTTGGGCTGGGTAGAACTCAACACCCTGACGCACCCCAAACATCTTCATTTGGGAGAGGTGGGCATTTACCAGCATGGTATCGGTTTGATCGCTACCATCGCGGGAAATGACCGCCTTGAGCATAGAATCTAGAACGTTTTTACTATCGCTCATGGTCAATCTGGGAATTCAGCTTATTGTTCAATATCGTAGCCAGCAGCAACGCGTTTGAGCGTGATGGTGTCATCCTCCACTTCGACTTCAAATCGCTCATTAGGTTGGAGCGCCATGTCGTGACACAGTTCGTCTGGCAGAGGAATGACGGCAGAGCCGTAGGCATCCTGCTCAAGCTCTAAGGTGTAATAGCTGGTGGACATTGGGAATAGGACCTTTTTAGTTTAGATCCAAAATACTTTATCTCTGTTCATATCCAGAGTTAAAACGCTAGCTCCAATTTGCCACGTGTCATCAGACCGTTGCAAAGCCATACCAATGCGTCGACTGTGTCATCATGGGAGCTAACACCAAAATTAATGATCTCATCTGTTAACGGCCCGAACCGTCGATATTTATTGAAAATTAACTTACGCTGCTCGAACAAGCCCATGATTCCACGGAAGCGTGCAACCTTATCTCCCCGAAAACCTTTGACCGCATGCCAGTGCATATTATAAAGTCCGTGGTCACCAAGACAGATTCGTTTAAAATCAGCTTCTAACGAGGCTTGGTAGGCAACAGCCTCTGACCAGATATCGATATTGCTTCCAGTGGGGAAATACCGCCCGCCATCCTTATGGATGACGCCCCACTCCTCCATCATCTCCATAAGGGCTTCCAGCTTTTCTAGGTTACCCATAATACGGATTCGTTTACAGTCGATGATGTGAATTTTATCTTTGACGCGACCACCCATCACGAACGCGGTGTAATCATTCTGCTCTCGAACACCAGCAGAAAGATCAACACCAACCCCCATGGCATCAAATTGTGTGGCAATTGTGCCCTTCACAATTAAGTCAGGTGAGAGCGACAGCTCACTAGTTTGTACAATTTGGTTTTGGTACTGGAAACTAAAAGCAATTGGCGCTTGTCGTCGTCGATCTTGCAGATACTCTAAAGACCACATGTCGGGCCAATAGGAGATTTCTTCACCTTCCTGATCAACAACAATCGCCGACTGCACCAGTTGGACCCAATCATTAGCTGGAATAAAGGTGGTGCCGTGCATATCATCATGCCGGAAACGCGTACCTAAGCAGATAGCGCGACCACCTTCGAACATAGTTGGAACAATAACGGAATTCCAGTTATCTTCCATTGCTGTTCGAATATCTCTATTTTTAATTTCGTCAGCAGATTTACAGATGTCGTCAATAATACAAAGATGTGAACGCTTAGAGGTCACAGCGCCTTTCAAGCCTGCACAACAAACAGTAAATTCCTCTTCACCGGTTGATTTAATTCCAGCGAATTTCCAATCAATGCTCCAATACTCGTTAGAGTTAATCCCTTTGGCAATTTTAACCATTGGGAAAATTTCGTTATAAGTTTTACTCTCTTCAATAATTCTTTTGATCGCTGCACTTTTTGGGCGTGCAACATCAATTGTGTACGAAATATAAAGAATCTTCAACGGCATTTTATGCAGCGCGTGCACGCCAATAGTCCAGGCAGTGAATAAACCTAAAACACTGGATTTTGCGCTACCACGTGGGGCAAGAATATCTATGTTTGGGCCAGCAATACCTTTTAGGCAGACCGAGTCTTCATCAGTACATAAGTGCTTGTGCCATTCAAGGTGATGGGCTGCCGGCGGTTTGTCTCCGACTACATCACAAAAATAAGCAAAATCCGTACGTGCCCGCGCAATATCGACGCTACTAGTTTGTTTAACTACTCGCTTTTGAGCTGCTGCTCGCGCCGTACGCCTATAAACTGAATAAAGACTTGTTCCGGCCACGTCCTTTCAACATCACTAAGCCGTAGCTTAGCGCACTCAGCTTACGACTCTTCTTGTAGGATTTTAGTCCAGACGCCCATAGAGGCTTCAGTGAGCGGCCCTTCAATAGGATCATCACGGAAAATCGATAACATTTCACGCAAAGCTCTATCGGCACCAGCGAGAATCAAACCTTGTTTATCTAACAAGACGCGCTCGTCACTTAGTTGTTTAATAGTTCCGCGTAATTCCTTCTGCAACATAGCAATTCGAGCAGTGCCCATATCTTGCTTAACCATCCCCATGTCAATGGCTTCGCGTAATTTTAAAATATCCTGTTGCATAGAATCGATCTCGTCCTCCAATAGAGCACTGAAATCGCGTTTTTTATGCTTGCGATTTGCCCATTCGTCGCACTCAATAATGCCTCCTGTAAAACCAAGAAATCTGGCATACAGGTACATCTGAACGGGTGAGTTCGTCCTTTTGCAGAAGTTAAGAAAAACCTCCCGATCTTTATCGGTTAGGGTTTCAAGCCACGAAATCATACTCGGTACTGGCGCTGAGCCTGCTCATAATCACGCTCTTCTTTATAGCGCCTGAACATCTCTTGCTGCAAGCCGGTTTGCCGCTGCTCACTGCCGGTTTCACGAATTCCAGCACGCTCTTCTTCGCCGCGAGCACGAGTGAGACCTGTTTCGCCAGCGAACCGTTCACGCTGTGTTGCACGCTCTTGCTCTCCCGTCAAGCCAATCTGACGTTCTTGTCCGGCAAGTAAATCAGCTTGTGTTTGCCGCTGTTGAGCTCCAGTAGTTTCGATGCCTAGGCGCTCTTCAACACCGCGTGCACCAATAAGTCCTGTTTCACCAGCAAAACGTTCTGTTTGCGTCTGACGTTCTTGTGCTCCAGTAGCTGCAATTCCGAGTCGTTGTTGCTCACCGGTTAAACCAATCTGACGTTCTTGTCCGGCAAGAAGTTCAGCTTGAGTGGCCCGCTGCTCTCGGCCTGTAGTGGTAATACCTAAACGCTCTTCAAGTCCACGTGCTGCAATGCCCAGACGTTCTTCTTGTCCGGTTAGACCGATCTGTCGCTCTTGTCCGGCAAGTAGTTCAGCTTGGGTAGCACGTTGCTCTCGTCCAGTTAAACCAATCTGCCGTTCCTGTCCAGCAAGAAGTTCAGCTTGAGTGGCCCGCTGCTCTCGGCCTGTTAAGCCTATCTGCCGTTCTTGTCCGGCAAGAAGTTCGGCTTGAGTAGCACGTTGTTCTTGCCCAGTAGTAGCGATACCTAAACGCTCTTCAAGTCCACGTGCTGCAATACCTAGGCGTTCTTCACGTCCGGTTAGCCCAATTTGTCGCTCTTGTCCAGCAAGCAGTTCTGCCTGTGTGGCGCGTTGCTCTCGGCCAGTGGCCGCAATTCCTGCACGCTCTTCTTCACCGCGAACACGAGTTAAACCTGTTTCACCTGCAAAACGTTCTTGCTGTGTAGCTCTTTCTTCACGGCCTGTAGCTGCAATCCCAAGACGCTGCTGTTCGCCGGTTAAACCAATCTGCCGTTCTTGACCTGTAAGTAAATCGGCTTGTGTCCGGCGTTGTTGTTCTCCGGTAGTCTCAATCCCACGCCGCTCTTCTTCACCGCGAATACGAGCAAGCCCTGTTTCACCTGCAAAACGCTCTGTCTGTGTCTGACGTTCCTGTAAACCAGCAGCTTCAATACCTAAACGCTGTTGTAAACCAGTGGATTCGATGCCTAGACGTTCTTGAATTCCGCGTGCGCCAATAAGTCCTGTTTCGCCAGCAAAACGTTCTTGCTGGGTTTGACGTTCCTGTGCTCCAGTAGCTTCAATTCCTAGGCGCTGTTGCGCCCCAGTGGTTTCAATCCCAAGACGTTCTTGAATCCCACGTGCACCGATAAGTCCTGTCTCACCCGCAAAACGTTCTTGCTGGGTTTGACGTTCTTGTGCTCCAGTTAAATCAATTTGTCGTTCTTGTCCGGCAAGAAGTTCAGCTTGAGTGGCCCGCTGTTCTCGGCCAGTTAAACCAATCTGCCGTTCTTGTCCAGCAAGGAGCTCTTCTTGTGTTCGACGTTGTTGTGCTCCAGTGGTCTCAATCCCAAGACGTTCTTCGATGCCGCGTGCACCAATAAGTCCTGTTTCACCAGCAAAACGTTCTGTTTGCGTCTGACGTTCTTGTGCTCCAGTTAATCCAATTTGCCGTTCTTGACCCGCAAGGAGCTCTTCTTGTGTCAGGCGCTGCTGAGCTCCTGTTTCAATAATTTGCTCTCTTTGTCCAGCTAATAAATCAGCTTGTGTGAGGCGCTGCTGAGCTCCTGTCGTTTCAATTCCTAGGCGTTCTTCAAAACCGCGTGCACCAATAAGGCCTGCCTCACCAATAAAGCGTTCTTGCTGTGTTTTGCGTTCTTGCGCCCCAGTGGCTTCGATTCCTAGACGCTGTTGCGCACCTTGTGCGGCAAACCCAGCACGTTGCTCTTCACCTTGAACCCTTTCTGTTAGGCGATTCTCTGCGCCAAGCGCCTCAATCTGGCGCAGACTTTGCCCAGTAAAGTATTCAGAATTTTGTCTATCTAGTTGAGATGCAAAAAGAAGATCTTGTTGACTTTGCTGCGTGTTAAGAGCAGAAAGAAGTGTTTGTAAATCGAGACTTTGAGTTGGGATATTTGTGACAATGTTGCTGCCCGCTGCTCCGCCGCCACCTCCTCCACCACCTGCTGCCCCACCGCCTGCTGCTCCACTACCTGCTGCTCCACCACTCATCCCACCGCCCATTCCACTACCTGGAATATTTATTCCAAATTGATTGGCTACGGTAGATGCATTATTACCAGCCCCACGATTCTCGATTAAATTTCCAATTCTTTGGTTACTAATCCCTGCATCACGGAGATCTCGGATATCTTGACCAGAAATTTTGCCAGTTCCTACGATTTGCTGTACAGCATCTCCGGCCATACGGCTACCACCCATTCCAATGCTCGGCGTCGGTTGAACAGTCGGTCGGGATACTGCGCCACCACCCATTCCAATGATCGGTGGCGGCGGAACAACCGCTTGGACCATTCCGCCACCACCACCCATTGCACCGCCGCCACCTGCTGCTCCACCGCCGCCGCCACCGCCCATTGCACTGCCGCTACTGCCACCGCCACCTGCTGATCCGCCGCCACCGCCACCACCCATTGCACCGCCGCCGCCACCGCCGCCGCCCATTCCGCCGTCGCCGCCCATTCCGCCGCCCATTCTTTTAACTCCTTAGACTAAGTGGATAGCTTGTTGATTCCAGTTTAATTGACCTACTCAAAGCGACACACGTCAAAGTAGGAAGATTAAAATTTCTGTGATTACATTATACTTACTTCAAATTCTCAATAGATTTGACGTTGTCTTTACCGTAGTTGAGGAGCAGCTCTTCTCCCTCTGCAATATCTTTTGTGGCATAATGACGAATCAACTCACTAACTTTATCCACTTGATAATCAACGTTGGAGTCGAAACAGTGATTGTAAAGACCGGCATACCCCATTCCAATCAAGCTGCGATCATCTTCTAACCAATAAGCATAGGGCTTGCAAGAAGGTGCATTACCGAGCTCTTCAAAAGTAATGGAGATATACGGAGATTCTTCTATTACCTCAAATTTTTTAATCGGCTCCAAGGCAAACACGCCCCAACGATGAATTTCAGAGCGCCGCACACAAATTTTGTTGCTTTTGAACAGCTCTTCAACGGGCATCAAAAATAGGGACGCGTACACGACCTGTAACTCAAGATGCCCTAACTTACCGCTTCTGAATACAGTTGCAAATCAACCAACGGCAAAAGTGCTGCCACGATAATTCATCCGCCTCTGCGCGTTCTGCAAATTTGCCAAGGCGTTAATCATTCCGGCTTCACCTGAGGCGGCAGCACCAGCCTGTGCCTGTTGAGATGCAGCAATATTTTGCATGCTGGAGGGAAGCCGCTCTTTGAAATCAGCATAGGTCTGACTAGCCAGTAAGTTACGCTCGGTAGCCTCACGTGCAGCTTGACTCAAAAATGGATACGCAGAAGCTAACTGCTGCTCTGTTAGTTGCTGGCTAAGCTGGGCCGCTTGAGCCTGTTCTTGCATACGAATCGGAGAAATGGCGCGAGTAAAATCAATCCACTGTTGAATAGTTGGATCGATACCTGGTACAGCACCACTTTTTGACTGATATTCAAACGCAGGCTGATCCCTCCCACCGGATGTGAGGTTTACGCCTTTTGCTTGCATTTGAGCTTCTGTCGGTTTAAAGACAGAGCTAAAATAATCTGGAAACTTATAGTCGGCCCCAACGGCGAACGGTTGATATGAGAATGTACCAGTTTTAGGTAACTGGTAGAAGGACGCGTTGGGGTTGAACATCTTACGAATACTGATACTGACTGGTAAGAGCGTTACCCATTTGCTGGGCAGCGGTCTGACCCATTTGCTGCGCTGCTTGCTGGCTACGCTCTAACATGTTTGCAGCAGTTGCAATGTTCTGCCGGATGCCAGCGGCAGCCATCTGACGTTGGAACTCAGTCTTAGAACGTGCTTCAGCGGATTTAAACAGTTCGGGCATCAGTTTACGGATGCCAGCGAGCTGCACATCTTGCATTAACAATTCGTTAAGACGAGCGGCGCCGATTTGACCACTGGGATCGGCAACTGAAAGCGAATCATAAGGCGTTTGGCGATATGGTGTCTGCGGGACAGCACCACCTGCGTCATAGATTGCTTGGCCAGGCTGACTTGCCGATACAGCTAAATTAGCTGCACCGCCAGCTCCTCGTGAGGCGACAGGAGCAGCAGAGGCTGCGAGAGTACCAGGAAGTCCGCCAAGGAGTGTGGTACCGCCAAGAGCAGCGATATTACCAATTCCTTTGGCGGTGGCTTCAACTCCAACTTTACCTAAAGCTTGGTTTAACGCGGACAAGCCTGCTGCGCCAACAGGGGTGCCTGCCAGGGCAGTTCCCGCCATGCGGAAAGCCCCTGGGGCAAGTGCACCTAAACCTGCTCCAAGTGCGGTAGCACCTAGGTTGCCACCACTCTTCTGATATGCTGTGTAGCCCCCAGTGGCGGCGCCGATAAGTGGCAGCAACATAATTCTTTACTCTTTGTCTTTTATTTTATAGGTTGTAAATCAAATTAAGCAAACCTATCGATAAGTGAACCAACACCCATGCCAATTGGTACTCCAAGAGGACCAAATACACCCGCCGCAGCTCCAAGACTTCCAGCAAGTCCGCCTATATCCTTAAACAAACCGCTACCACTACTGCCTGATGCTGTTTGAGCACCCATTTGAGGTAGTGGCGGGGTGTAAATAGCAAAGTTATCAAATACTTCTTTTGTTCCGTAGGGGCTGCTACTTTCGCGACGACGCTGTGCTGCATCTTGAGCAGCTTGCGTATATTTTCCGCTTTGACCGAAATTTTTCTCAGTGTATTTGTTCAGAAAATCAAGACCTTTTACAAGAGCCTCGCCAAATCCACCACCCCTACGTTCTTCATCTGGATCACCAATGTTTGAGCCAGGAGCAAGGGGATTTGGGCTATCTTCCGCAGCATAGTACCTGCCACTGCGCATGGCATCTGAAATGTCATCAATATCAGGCCCAGTACCGTAATAAGAAGACATGGCGTATCAAGCGTAATTAGGAGTAGTAAACATTTGATTCGCGGCTTGGTTCGCCATCTTCATCATATCAAAGTTACTCGACATTCCACTTTGTAGTGATCCGGATCCAGCAGCTGCAGCATTCCGTGCTTCAATCAATTGCATCTGGTGCATGAAGCGCTGCTGATCTAAAATCGCTTCCGCCGCCATTTCATTTGTAAGTGGCGAACGACCTGGAGTATATTGTTGAGTGCTAAAAGCAGTCGGCCTCACAGGATTAGTCACAGCGTTAGCAAGCATGTTGGAAGCAATAACAGAACCGGCCCCAAGTCCAAGTGTGGTTGCACCACCCGCGACAGCTGGTAGTGCGCGTGCACCTGCTTGAATAGTATCCATGCTTAAAGGCAGGCCCATAGCGGCTCTACCAATCCCTGGGATTTGTGAAAGCGCCTTAGCGGCTACTTCAGGTGTACCTTGAGCAATGGTTCCGAGTCTCGCGCTATTCTCAAGCGCGGCTTTAACACCGGTTCCACCACCAGACATTACCGCAGATGCGTACTTTTTTAGTAGCTCTTGCGCTAATTTACCTGCTGCGGGATTCATTAAGCTACTCCGGGTCCACGGCTTGGGAAGATGTTCGCGTTACCTTTTTTTGCATCTTCAATGAAATAATCGCCGGACGAATCAATTCCATAGCGAAGAGCAATATTTTCTGGTAATACCGCTGTCTTAGGATCAATTATACGCCCTACACCAAGAGCGTACTTGTCGAGAAAACTATCCGCTTGATTCCGAACGTTGGGATTTTGAAAAGATGAATAAGGATTTACGCTTAAATCGCGAAGACTGTCGTAAGCTTCGGCCGCACTCTCATTACCAAACTGTGCGCGTGTAAAAAAATCAGGAGCGTTTGGATTATCCAAAAGCTGCGAACGCCACATGTTACCCCTCGGGTCCTCAGACGCCGATCTCGGATATACTCCAAGGGTGCCGCTATCTGGACGCTTACCTTCTCGAAAAGCTTTATCGAAAGGTTTAGTGAAATTTGAGTTGAATAACGGCTCTGACATTACTTGTTGCGACGATTACGAAGTTTTGCAAGTGTCTTTGCCAAGTTTGCCTGTTTGACAGTTTTATCAGAGTACTCGTCTGGATTTGCTGTAACTTTTGAAGCAAACTGAGACGCACTCATATCGCGCTTTTCTGCTTTACGAGAAAAAGCACCTGGGTTCTTACTGACAGCTTCTTGAATCCAATTGTCGCCAGGCATTTAACTCAGCTCGATTTAATTTGCACTCATAGCCTCTACTTTAGCTGCAACAATTGCAGCGGACCGAAGCTCAGGAGAAGATGCCTGAAACGCACGGACTTTATCGGCAGCTTTCTGGGGCAGCCAGTGTTTAGCCATTTCAAAAGCAAGATGCTTAATCTCTTCCGGAGAAAGCTTACCGTCAGCAACGGATTCTACTGAAAGTTCGAATGCCTTATCAATCTTTGATCCGTCCCAGCGACTAAGATTTTGGTCAAGGACAGGATCAATAATGTCGTAAGCTTTTTTAATGATTGGTCCGTATTTTAAAAAAGTTTGAACTGTTAAGTTCTTTTTTAAAAAGACAGCAACTGCAACAGTAGCTGCACCAATCAAGCTAGCAATGATGGGTTCCAGGAAGGTCATCGCTTACTCCACGTCACAATGTTTTTACTTTACTTAAAGTAAGCCTGTGCGACGAGCAGCCGCGCGTTGTTCTAATTCTTCCATAATTTCCCTGGTCTCGAAGTGACGTTCAGCTTGCTCTTTAGCGCGGGCATTTTTACCCATTCCGGCTGCAACAATGTCAGATTCGCTCATCAAACCTGTATAAATAGGTTGACGCTTTTCCCGGATGGTGCCACCACGTTCGACTGCTTTCTGAAGCCCCATTTGGTGAGCGAGAGCATTATTAGCAGCAATGCCAGCGATATTACCCATTTCATCGGGAAAGCCTGCATCAGCATAGTCACGCATCGCTAAGCGATAGGGGTCAGTCGTAGCGTATGCATATTCGACCGGTTTATTGCGACTCCTCATTTCTACGCCAAGTTCGCCGCCAGGATAAAAGGTCAGACCCGAAACAGCTTTACTCCGTTCTGGGGCGATCTCGTAACTGGCGAGAGGACCCTGATCTTGGCTCATGGCACTGAGAAATTCGTTTGTCCTTACTTTAACCGGCTTGCCTACACGAACAGCTTCTGGCTGCTGCGTGACAATTGGAGCATCAGCCTGTCCACTAAGAAGAGCTTCACGTTGCGCCCTAGGCAACAGTGCGAGAGCCTTGGCGGCAAATGCCGACGCTTCTTCAGATTCTGAGGAACGGCGCGGCGGGGCCGAAAAGGCTGCAGGAACAGCAGCAGTTACGACTTCCCGTGTAGGTGCGGGCGTAGGGACAGACGCAGGTGCGGATGTTATGGGCGCAATTCGTGTTTGCGGAGTTGCGCGAACTTCAGTAAATACAGGGGTCGTACCAGGCGCACCAACCAGCTCGTCTGGCTCCATGCTTGCGCCTGCTGCCTGCATCATTGCAGTATAAGCAGGCGTTCCACGGAAACGTTCTGCTGCAGTAACAGAACTACGTCCAATTGGACTAATACCCTCTTCTCGACCTTCTTTTAATACTTGCTTAAGAACAGGTGCAGCTTTACCTGCAACCATAGCGCCGTATTCAGCAACAGACTGATCAATCCGTTTTTGAGCACGTTGTTCGGCAGCAACTCCACCAAGGTACTCTGAAATTAAATCATCTGCACGATCACGAACAGGTGAATGCGGAGTAGTACTTGCAGCAAGTTGTGCAATCTCTGAGCCAGGACCAAATGATTGGCTTGAGGTAATTACGTGGCTTTGAGTTGCTGGTTTTTCTTCGGAATCAACAACAGTAGGTTTTCCAGGAGACGTGCCACGCAACAAGCCCATGACTGCCGTCTGATGTGGAACAATATCTTGTCCGTAACGATCAGAAGTTGTAGGTGGTGTTACATCCGTACTTGCGGTAGCAAAGCCTTGAGGTTGCGGAGGAGTGCCAATATGAGGTTCATCATCAAGTTCAAGAGTGCCAAAATTCTTTGCAAGATAGACGCCACCCGCAATCGCACCAGCAGCAAGTGCAGTCTTACCGATAACATCGACTGCACGTCGGATTGCTCCAGGAGGGCGCTTACCTTGATTTACATCCCGCGTAAAACTATAAACCTCTGGAGCCAACGCCATTCGCTCAGCAGGCGTTTGCGGATAAGGGTTGCCTGTAAGGTCAGACCAGAGCGCGTAGTCCTGCGGAGATACAGGCATTTTTATACACACATTATCTAGATATAAGTGATTTTAGGGTGACTAAATACGTTAAATTTGTCCCCCTACCTGCTCAATAAAAAGGTCAATTTGGGGGAAATTTTCCGGCTACTATCTGGCCGGCTTGTCACAAAAGTTTACATACCAGGAAAAAAAGAAGCTGTATGTGAAGAGTTGCTACATTCTGGCCGGATGGGCCGGTGATGGTCTAATGTGAGAGAAGCGGCCATAGAAGCCGCGCATCCACTTAGTACGGAGAACCATGACCCTCACAGTCCCCACCGCTGCGCAGATCGCGCAGAACCTCGAACGCACCGCACGCGTGGTTGCGCCAGCCATCGCGCTGGTGATCACGTGCACAGGCCTGCTGGCTGAGCTGGCTTACGACCTGGGCTTCCAGCTCGGCACTGCAGTGCACACCCGCAACGATCAGCTCGCTGCAATGTGGCGCCGCTTGTGGGTGTCAGACGCCCCGATCACGGTCAAGCCTGCGCCCATCAGGCTCGCGGCAAAGCTGCAGCCACAGGTGCACCCGCTGGCTGACCTGGCCGCCGACCTGGAGACACTGACCTGTGCTCAACTGCGCAGCCTGGCCGGCACAAAGCGCAAGGCGCGCAAGGCTGAGCTGATCGCCATGGTGCTAGCCTGAGATCGCAACCCAATACCGTCCTGGGTTAGAATGACGGAGTCCACCCACCTAGTACGGAGACAACCAATGACCACTGCAAACAAGCACCGCCTGACTGTTGAGCAGGCCATCTACGCGGTCGACCGACTGCTGAGCTGGCAGGACAACGAGGGCCGCAACCCCAATACCAGCACGTTCGCTAAGTTTCTCAGCTTGACCGACAACATGGAAGGCGGCACCGTATGGGCCACACCCTGCGGCTACCTGGAGTGCTCACTCCTGGCCGCTGCGCTGGAGGCCTGGGCAACGCACCCCGCTGACATCCGGGACTGGCTGGACAGCCAGGGAGTGTGATAAGTAGGGGCCTCGGCCCCTTTTTTAAGTTGATAGTTGATAGTGATTAACGAAGTTTTGTGACATATGAAGAGTTATAACTTTTCGGCGCCAGGGGCAGCCGATGGCCTACAGTGATGGGGTAGTTCGCCCTAGAAGCGATGACCACTGCATCCAAATCACTCCGCCTCGCCGACACCTTGGCCCGTGAACCGTTCACGTGGCCAGGCGGTTACCCTCGCTACGCTGTCACGTCCGATGGCGGCTGCCTTTGCAGCAACTGCTGTAAGACTGAACGCGATCTGATCGGTACCACTACAGGGTCCGACGGCTGGAACGTAGTTTGGCTTGCCGTCAACTATGAAGACAAGGATCTGGCCTGTGACAATTGCCACGATGAGATCGTTGCAGCGTACGGTTGACTACCAGGGGCTTCGGCCCCTTTTTTATCAACTTTTATAAAGTTGATAGTTGTTGATAGTGATTAACGAAGGAATGTTACATGTGAAGAGTTATAACTTTTCGGTTTCGGTGGGCGCCGGTGGCCTAGGATTTGCTCATCGGGATCAAACCCGATTCATTCACTCGCACTTAGAACGCGATGACGAAACCGAATCTAAACGGCCGCATCCTATGGGAAGGCCCCAGCCCTGTAGACGGCTCTCCGCTTGTCTGCGTCGTGACGGGGCTTCGCAAACGGTCGGCCAATGGCAAGACTGGCAGCATGCTGCAGGTTTGGATCCTGCGCCAGGATCGGCACCCGGTAGAGGCTTTTAATACTGAAGACGGACGTGCTAACTGCGGAGATTGCCCCCACCACGGGCTTAATCTGGGCTCTTGCTACGTCAACTGGGGCCAGGCCCCACGATCAATATGGGACTGCTATCAGCGCGGCGGCTATCCCCACATCGGCTCGGATTGGCATTTTTTCGACGGTGAAATTGTCCGTCTTGGTGCTGCAGGGGATCCCGCCATGGTGCCGAATGAGGTGTGGGAGCGGTTCCTACATCGCGTTGGGGCTCACACCGGCTACACCCACCAATGGCGCCAACCCTGGGCTCAGCACCTGAAGGGCGTCTGCCAGGCATCCTGTGATGGCTTTGCCGATTACCTGGAAGCTACGGCTCACGGTTGGCGCACCTTTCTGGTGAAACCCGCCGGTGAGTCTGATCCAGCAGGTCTCGTGCACTGCGCGGCTAGCGTTGAAAGGGGAGCCAAGACGACTTGCGAGCGTTGCACCTTGTGCGATGGGGCCAGCGCTGACGTCGTGATCAATGCCCATGGGGCAAAAGGCGGCCGTTTTGTCGCTGCCTGATCAAATACAGGGGCTGCGGCCCCCATTTCACCCAAATTCTGAGGATCGCACAATGCATTCACCCTATCTCGGCTGGATCGTGCCCTACAAGTGGCAGGAATCGCCCGAATGGCTCGACGGTGAGCCCGAATCAGACGACTACCCTGAGGATTGCGACGCCGAAGGCTACCTGATCGACACAAATTGACAGAATTTGCCCCGAAAGGGGCATTTTTTGTGTTGATAGTTGATAGTGAGCAGCAAATTGTTGTTGATAGTGCGCAATACGGCGTAATTTACACTTTTTCGCAATATAACTGAGTTTTAAGCGGTTCTGACGGTGCGGTAGGATGGATCAGAGCGACCAAAGCAGTCGTTTTTGCGTGTTTTTCACGTTTCCTGAGTACCTGTCACTCGTGCAGGTACGCTGGACAGAGTGCAAGGCCCTGTACAGGCCCGAAATGCGCCCGAAATGGGTCGTATAACGGTACTGTTATATGGTTATTTAGGCTTTTTTGATGCAATTCTTTGCACTTAATAGGCTTATATAACCTAAGGACCTCACGACCCCTCCCTTGAAAACCCTTGCGCCGCAACGGATGTCAAGCCTCGCGCCTGACGATTCGTGGGGGTAAGGCTTTGTACTTAACGTGAGGGTGTGGAAAACTTTTGGGTAGGATTTCGTGGTCCGAGTAGTCCACGTGGTTCAGATGGTCCATACGCTCTGTATGGCTCACGCGATCCGCACTGCACGTGCTACTGTCCCTGTGCAAACCTCTGCACTTAATCGGGAACTGTGTTGATTCGTTAACACCCGGCGACAGCCAACCCCGATGCGCTAGGTTCAATACCGAACGGGAACACCGCTCACCTCCACCTAGTACGGAGCCAGCCATGCTGACCTTTAAAGTCATTCTCGAACATCCCATCACCCATAAGCTGGTGTTCCTCACCATCGAGGAATGCATCGATATGGATGACTGCATCGACCACGTCCACCGGGAGCACCCTGGGTTCGACATCGAGCAGATCCAGCGGGTATAGTTCTGATCACATGCCCAACCCCGGCCTGGGCCAGAATGCCGGTCTTCCACTTAGTACGGAGCCACGCCATGTCCACCACCACCGCGCTTGATCGCATACAACTGCATCAGACCTTTGAGGCTATGGAGCGCAACGGCGGCGGGTTCTGCTCGAAGCTGGCACGCGCCTGGTTTGCAGCAGACCCTCGCAACAAAGCTAGGATCGAACAGGCATTCCCAGAGCTCCTGCAGGACTTCGGGCCTGGTTCGCGCCTCTTCCGCTGATCAACTGCCCAACACCAGCCTGGGCTAGGATGCCGGTTCCACCTCTTAGAAAGGATCACCACCATGACCCGCGATCGCAGCCTCACCCTGTTCGATAGGATCAACCTCGCCAACTGCGCCGTGCAGCGAGCTATTGCAGCTTCCGTACGGGATCGGGTTAGGTTTGAGGATGAGTATGGAACTGCGCGTTTGTGGACCAAATATCGCATCCACACCAGTGGCTCCTACCGCTTCATCGAAGCTGACTGATCAACTGCCCAACACCAGCCTGGGCTTGGATGCTGGCATCACCTCTTAGAAAGGATCACCATGAACACCGACACGCTGCAGGATCAATTCAAGTCCGATACGCTGCCTTGCGGCCGCTGCAATGGCACCATGATCAACGTCTACGAGGGCTTCACCGCTGTCGATGGCACGGTCTACCCCAGGAAGGAGAAGCCTTGCCTGTGGTGTGACAGCCTGGGCCACTTCACCAAGCCTGATCTGGCCGCACTGGTCAAAGCAGTGAAGGGACGCAAAGCTGGCACGCTGCGCTCGAAGCGGCCTGATGACAGCCGCGCCTACTTCATCTGGCGCATGGCACGGTTCCACACTGGTGCTGATGTCTGCCTGCCGATGACCGCACAGATGGAAGTCGCAGGCGATCCATACCGTGACATGCTGGAGCTGGTGGCTGAGATGCTCGCCGAGCGGCTGACTGGCCACAAGTCTGCCGGCCGTGCTCGGTGGCAATCCGCGATGTATGGTTCTGCACCCCAGGAGCGCTACATGCCCGATTCCGCATTCCCTGGTGGTCGGGTAACGGACGCGAACAAACCTATGGAGGAGCTTCTCGAGCTGTTCTGATCACATGCCCAACCCCGGCCCGGGCCAGGATGCCGGAACACTCCACTTAGCAAGGAGCCTCACATGTTCAAACGCACCCTGCTCGCCATCGCGCTGCTCAATCAGCCGGTGTTCGCGCACCACACAGGTCGACCCGTTACCGCCACGGTGTACGACTCCTGGTACCACGGCAGAACCACATTCTGTGGGGACACGTATCAGCACTGGGAAGTCAGCGCAGCGCATCCATGGCTCGGTTGCGGCACACAGGTCACCGTCCGGAACGGCTCACGTCGATTGCGTGTGACCATCACCGATCGCTGTGACTGCAACTCGATCGATCTAAGTGCTGGGGCTGCCTATCGCCTTGGTGTGCCACTTGATGGTATCGCTGAGGTTCGCATCTCCTACTGACCTTAACCTTCTCTTAACCTGCCCTGCAATGTCTGACGCCCGCCGCAATCGAGATCCACACAAGGTACGGATCAAACTATCCGGTGGTCTGGAAGATCTCAAAGATCTCGAGTCCCTCATCCGCGACGACCGCCAGGAGTGTGGCTGGGAGCTCAACTGGTATCGCCTCGAACGACGTGGTGATCACGGTCCTCTCCATGATCTCGAACTCGGCTTCATCGAATCAGTCAACTGACACACCACAACCACCATGGCCACTGCTTACGTCTTAGTCCAGATCGAACACCGCGAAGGTCTCGATCCCAATGACATCATCCCTCGCATTGAGGGTGGTACCAACATCCAACGGATCGAAGTGCTCGACATTGACACACCGAACGGTCGCGACGCTACACCTTACATTGCATTCTGATTACACCATGGATAAGCAAACTACGTACAGCTTCACGGCGTACAACGCCAGCATTCACTTCTGCACTTACGATGGTGAGATCGTGATCAGAGATCATGCAGGTGGTGAAACCATCGGGATTGAAGGGATCAACCAAAGGGATCTGCATGGTGCCATGATCAACTACGTGAACAACACGACCATGCGTAAAGACAGGGAGTCTTTCCTCGATTTCTTGAAGGGGATGCAGAAGGAAGTCGCGAAAGCACTTGAAGTTTACGAAGCACCTCAATCGTGACCACTAACTATTTCAAACCAGTGAAGCTACTCACCAAAGCACTCGAGAAGAAGTTGCCGGCGCTCTACTCACAAGATGGTCTCGGTGATGAAGCCATAGCTTTCGTAAAGCTCTTCACACCTGATTCCAACAAGACGTGGTACGTCACCGAGCGCGACCCCGAGACTAACGAATGCTTCGGCCTGGTTTGCGGGCTGGAGTGTGAGCTCGGCTACTTCAACATCGATGAGCTCCAGGAACTGCGTGGGCCTCTCGGTCTCCCCATTGAGAGGGATCGATATTTCGAGCCGACGCCTGTGAAGCTTTGCAAATAGTGTGTTCTCATATACAGCCATTCCTCAGGGGATGACCTAGAACACTCTCAGCGGGTCTCATCCGAGGCCCGCAACCGCACCACCCACCAACACCACACCATGACCACCGCCAAGACAAGCAAGCGCAACATCCCTGGCCTTCCTAACGTCGGTCGCCGCATCGTAACGAAGGAGTCAATCCGTGCGGCTGCCTTCACCTCTCAAATCGAATCAGATGTGGAGACGTTCCGTCGTCTCTCCCTGCAGATGAAGGAGCTGCGTGATGAACTCGAGGCTGTTCGTGGTCGACTGCTCCACACCATGCAGTCTGGCCAGACCCGTTGCATGTACACAACCGATAAAGCTTTCGTCATCTCTCTCCGTGAGCGTGCCAGCTGGACATACAGCGACACCCTGCAGGATGAGCTGGACATGCTGAAGGCCAAACAGCAGATCGAACAGCGTAAAGGGATCGCGATCAACAACCCAACCATCTACATCGATGGCCGCTCTGTAGCCTCCTGACTACACACGCCATCCCGCCAACACAATGGAACTCACTGCAACCCAATCACGCGTGGTACAGCTCGCAGCCAATGCCGAACTTCGGCCACCAGAACAGATGCTATCGCTTCTCCTGGCAGAAGGTCTGATCTTCTACTTCATGGATCGACCAGAGATGCGTGGCGGAGCAGAGATTAAAGCTGAAGAAGCCGCACGACTTCTCACCCATGAAGCGATCTGCCAGACCGCAGCCACACCTGCATCCTGAACACCACCATGGGACTCGATCAATGGGCCTACATCAAAGTAGGTTGTGCACCTGGCAATCTCGAAGGCGTCGACAAGTTCGACTACGAGTATGACAATTGCTGGATTCTTCTCCAGGAGTGGCGCAAGCACCCAAACTTACAAGGATGGATGGAGCGCTGCTGGAGGAAGAAGACTGGCAACATTGATTCCTACGAAGCCAACACCTTAATCACTGATCCATTCAACGGAGTAGAGTTCGAACTCACGCTCGAAGACATAGCTCAACTCGAAAAGGATGTCAATGCTGGCACCTTGAACGGAGGTCTGGGTGATACGACAGGATTCTTCTTCGGTGATAACAGCGACGAAGAATACAAGTACCAAGATCTACAGTTCTGCAAGAAAGCCAAGAACGCCATCAAGAACGGTCTACGGGTCTTCTACGACAGTAGCTGGTAACCCGTAACCGAACCACAACCCCCACCATCACACCAAGACCATGCCTACCGCTGAAATGCCTGACGACTGGAAAGACTACTACAAAGAGAAGGGTCGCGATCTCCCGCAACACAAGGCCAGCCCCGTCAGTGATCTGCTCCAGGAGCTCGACAACGCCACCATCGCGATGCTCAACCACGGAGGCCCAAAGATCCGTGTCGACCAGGCCTTCGAGGCTGTCCTAAACCATCCGGAGAGCACCTGGAAGCGCGACGTCCTGAGCTACCGTCAACGCGTCACCCACTACTCATGACATCACTCCCAACCATCCACCTGAACGGCACCAGCCGCGAGATGCTGCTCGAGGGTTACGATGCAGCGTACAGGAAACTGCTCAAGTTCAGACGGGCATTCCGAGAGATCGAGTTCAACGCCAGGGACTACTACGTGGCTGAACCCGACGCCTGGAGCAAAGCCTGTCAAGAACGGGAGGAGATGCAGAACAAGATCAACTGCGTGATCGATTATCTCGAAGCCCACCTCGTCCATCTCGCTGAGTGACACCATGATCTCCAAGCGCAACTACACCGCCAGACAGAAAGCAGTGGACACAGTGCTGAATGCTGCTGAGTGCGTAGCGAAGCAGACACCTTTCATCATCTGTTCAGGCATCACTCTTCTCTGCATCGTAGGAGTGCAGAAGATCATCAACCAACAGACTATTTATAACTGTCCAACAGGCATTAGTACGATCATCACCTACCCAACTGCAATCGGTGAATCGTACGCCTGCGTTCCTAAGTTGCAGCTCTATGGTCCACCCCAGTCACTCAAACCGTGATCGCCGTCATCATCAGTGCATCACTACTCACAATTGTGATGCTTCTCCTCTGCCTCTAACGATCTTTAGATTCTCTTTAGATTACCCACGCGATTCAGTTGAACCGTCATCACTACGCTGCCAAAGCTTTCTGGAGTAAGCCAACGCCACTACCTGAAAACATCTATATCCTTGATTTAAAACACCCACCCGATCAACGCGATGCTGATCCTCATGGAAATCTTCTCCTTTATACTCCGACTCATGGATGGATGGTCACGTCTTTCGATGAGGTTGAAGAAGCTTTTCACGAGAACGGCTGCACACACTGGACGTACACACCACCCATTCCAACCGATGCACGCAATCATCTACATTGAACAGTTCAACATTACATCAAAAGGAGATCTCGAGGTCATAGCAATCCTCGAGAATGAAGGCAGTCGCAAAGGTATGTCCTACATCGACATGGCACCAGAGGTCGCTCCGATCCGCGCCAAGGCCTTCATCCGCAAATCGGCTCTACCACCAGGGCGAACCTTTAAGGGTGCAACACAGCAGCAACTGGTGCAGCTGATCGAGGACTACAAACTGTTCCTCAATCAAGAGTGGAAGCCTGCTCCCCTAGAGCTTGAATCGGATCGAGGTGACAAGCCGAACAAAGGTGGTCGCCTCTTCTTCTAGTCGTGACAGACGACAAGATTTGACGAGAACTTGCCCGCCACCACGGCAAGCCTATATCTAATAGATGTAGCAGATTGCTACACACATCCACACCCTGAACCAATCATGACCTACGCAATCTCAATTGAGCTCACAAAGAATCAGTACGACGTTCTCAAAGCCCTGGCCCAACGTGAATATCGCACAATGGGTAATACCTTTGCGATGTTAGCTGTTCACGGTTTAGGTTTCTACCTCACTGATCACGACATCGCCGTCAAGAAAACAGAAGCTGATCGTGATCCAAACGGAAATGAATATCAGTACTACACAGACCAAGAGTTAGAAGAGGTCTTTGAGTCGCTTCCTTTAATTCAGTGATCTCAAGTTCTAACTAACTGCACACACCACCACAAACACCACAATGACAAACACACGCAGCACCAAAGAAGAGTTCGAGAACCGTTGCGAAGAAGCAGCCGATCTCCTGGCTGAGGGCTGGCCGGGCCGAGTCGTGGTCCGTAAGTTGGTCACCAAGTACAACGTCTCTTCTCGCCAGGCCAGAACCTACGTGTCGCAAGGAGAGCAGCTAGCGAAAGCTGCTGTACCAGTGCACGACAGGGCGTTCCTCTTTGCACAGACCTTTGCTTCGCTCCAGGCAGACAGGATGGATGCTCGCGAAGCGGGGAACATCAACGCTCAGGTCGGTGCATCGAAACAGTTGGTGCAGATGCTGAAGCTGATCGGTGACATCGATCCGATGCGCGACTTCGAAACCGCCTTCATGCATGCAGCCGCATCACACCTCAACAACAATAAGGGTTCGATCCCACGGGAGCGAGTGTCGCTGCAGACGGAGGAGGACGCACCCTTTTGAAGATAAGTGGAAGTATTTACTTCCGGAATGAATGGAGGGGTCCAAGTGGCCCCTCTTCTCCAAATCAACCAGCCCCATGCCTGCACTTACGATCACCCAACGGAATCTCTACCTCCACTTCTTAAATCACCAAGAGAAGACTCCGAATGAACCTTGCTATGTTCCGCCGAATCCTTCGCAGAGTTCACGTCTCACTCAGTATATGAAAGCAATCCAGAGGTTAGAGGAGATGAATCTTATTGTTGTTGATAGAGAATCTGCGTTCTATTACACAGGCTGGGTGATGCGCAGTCCGGAAGAATCGGTCAACGAGCATTCACCAGAGCAGATTCATTCAGATCGCGACCTTCTTTGGCGGTCTGGGCGATAGCAAAGGCATTCTGCTTAGCGGAACGCTTCTGAAACTTCTGATTTGCAGCGAGGTAGGTGATGAATGCGGCTTTCATGGGTGGATTCTGTAACTATTTATACAGTATCAGACCTTGGAACATCCCGTAGTTCGCGCCGTAACACTGAGAAGCAGGAGGCTAGTACAGAAGTATTACCCTACCAAGTATTGCCCGCCACGTCCAAACAGCCAATATATCCCAATATCACCATCACACACCACATCCACCATGTACACCAGCACACCAACAGGGTTGCAACCCAAGACAGTCTGGCTATCGTACTACGCAGCCGGTCGTCATCAGCTCATCGGCTTTGACACCAGCAGCCCGGACTTCCGGTTGGCGATACTGACACTCAATGAACAGCGTCGCCCGTTCCGGATCATCTACAACTGAGACCATGACCCCCGAAGAAGAACGTCTGTACAAAGTGCTCGGGATGGAGCCACCAAAGCCGAAGCACCCGATCGCAAGTCTTATTGGAGCGATTTTAGGGTTTCTCCTGGGCATCGCTGTGTACGGCTGCAGCTTTGTCTACGCTTTCAACCTGACACTGCCTCAGGGGTTAGTGCTTGGTTGGGTTTTGATGCAACTCCTAGATTCAATCAGGAACGGACAGAAGCGATGAACGATCCCATCGACATGATGAGCGAAGAGTGGATGGATGAGTTTGAGCGCAACTGGGGGTTATCGAGAACGAATCGCGATAACCCCTCCGGCGTTCTCAAAGATCCATCTTCCAATACTGATACAGACAGCCAGCGCAGAAACAGCAGAACAGCCACAAGTTCAGATCAAACGGAAGTTCAGTCATGAGGGGCTAAGTAGAAATACTTACCCCTTCATTCTGTCTATGTCTCGCGCCAGGCTTTGTATCTCACAACACACCGTCACCACTCACTGACAACTCACCATGCTTTTTCAAATCTTCCGTCACCACAATAACGTCTTGGTTGAACAGTCTCTCTACAATCTGTATCAGATGTTAGACCCAGAGAAGCGCTGGAGTAGTGAGCAGTGCGTCAGTCCTCGCCATCTCAAAGTGATGCACTCCTTCGCTCAGATGCGGGAGGCTGCAGATAACGCTGGAATGGGATTTGCCGCCACATTTATTACAGATGAGGGTTATCACTACACAGCCACGAACCTGCCAGGGGTAGAAGAAGTGGATAACATCATTCAATATCTCCTATCCGAACCGCTTGGAGGAGATGCAGCAGGAGGTTGTATTCGGTTGGTAGAGACACGAGATGGTGTCCAGCTTCAAATTGTCAGTAATGAAGAATGATGACTGCCCATAGGATGATTATTGGAAAGCGGAATGTAACGTGTCCTACAACATTTGGTACGCTGTCGCGTATGAAATAACGAACCTACTGATCAACCAGGACCCACGCTGGGAACTGAATAGGTGGGTGCTCCCGATCAGGCGTCACTGCTTCCCAGACTGGGTGGAGTGGAAGACGGAGCGCACGATGAAGAGTGTGGATCGCCAAGTGGCGGAGATCCAGGATGCGCTGCAATACGAACATGAGCAGAAATACGTCAAGCCGATTGTCATCGAACACGAACCAGACGGCTCCAGGGCTCAGGAGCTGCTGGGTGGTACCTTGCAAATCAAGGCTCCGTGGTCGGACAATGGCGACAAGCACTGACACCCGTTAAACTGCGGTGAACCTCTACACGCACGCCATCCGTACCATGAGCAAAGATGCTGTTGACAAGAAAACGAAAGCTATCGTTAAAAGCTTGTCGGATGTGATCACTACTATTGATGACCTTCTCGAGGAGCCGATTTTTCTTGACACTATTGATGGTGAACAGGAGCTGGCCCTAGACTGGACGATGGAGATGTTTGAGAAAATTAAATCTAAGTTTGAGCCGGTGCCGTTGAAAATTACTGAGTACCCACTTCCAATTGATGATAGTTACGATGCAGAATGACTGCAGTCAGTGGTAAAAGCCTAGACTTGTAGGGTTGTCCCTCCTTGTGGAGGGATTTACGATCGTACAATTAATTAAAATCTTTTCGTCATGCCCGAAGCAGTGCCCGCCCCAGTCCCTGGAATCGATTTCCCATTCACTTCTTGGGATGTCGCTAATCTTGAGCGTCACATCAGTGATGGTGTTGTTTTTACTGTACACTATACTGTTACGCGTTTTGAAGACGGTGAACAGGCCGGTGCGTACGGTTCTATTGGTTTAGAAGCTCCAGAATCTGACTTTATCCCATACTCGAACCTGACAAAAGAAATCGTAGTGGGTTGGGTGAAAGATCACTTCGGTGAAGAGAAAGTAGCAGAAATTGAGGCTGCCCTCGCAAATCAAATCCAACAAAAACTACATCCGACTGACGCCGCAGGAGTGCCCTGGGTTTCTTGATCGATTAACCATTTAATTTGTCCACAGGGGGGGCTCTGGGGTCTTTTGTGTTGTAAATCTCAATTAATTGCCGGCAAGAGCGCAGCACTAATACAGAAATTTATAGCTACGGAACCGATCAAGTTTCCCTTTTATGCTGGAAGAAATTACACCAGAGGAGGACGAACGCCGCTTCAAAGCCTGTCTTGAACAGATTCGCAACCTCACTCACGCAGACCTGGTGGCGTTGATGGGCGAGGAATGGCTTGAAGACTATCGACGCCAGTTCCAGTAGTCCTAATCGTTAAAACGTCTGGGGCGGTACACACCGCCCTTTTTAATGCGTGGTATTGTGGTGGGGGCAGCGAGTTTGCACCTCCTGCCCCTGGCCACAGTTCCCTGGAGACCATGACCAACGAAGATTACACGTTCCGGTCCACTGCAGTTGTGGACCCAACCCCAACCAGTTTCATCTTCTTGCGGAAAAATCCGGAAGAAGTAATTCGTCTTGATAAAGAAGGCTTCCACTACAAAGGCGAGTTCATCGCTGATGCTGGTGAAGCCCATCGGCTAATGGTTGCGTTTCTGAAGCAGAACACCGCTCAGCCCGAGCAAAAGGTGCCAACGGATGAAGAGCTAAACGACGTGTACTGGGAAGCCGCCGCAACTCATCCAATCCGCAAAAACAGTGCTGTTCACACTGCCGCCCTTCGCGCTGTTCTCGCCCGCTGGGGTAAGTAGTCATTACCACTAATCACCCATGACTGAAGAACAAATTGAAATGCTTCGCTGCATCATCAAACAAGAGATTGAAGCGGCTGGTATTGATGGTATGGAGCACGGCGCTTGGGGCTGGGCGGAACGAGTGCTTGATGAAAACTGGAAAGAGTTTAGAAAATCCTTCGACGTCCAGTAGTCACCTTCACTCTTTGGCCCAGTATGGGTAACAATTTATGAACCTTCGGTAAAGCGCCGCTGGATACGCTACACTGTGATCGTGGCAAGCCCACAAGACCCACAGCACACACCACCATGGCCATGTTTACCCCACGGAACCAGCTCCGTAACATGCTTGAAAACCAAGCGGCTCAATCACAGATCAACAACCCCAGCAGGCTAGAACAAATGTTCGGGTTGTTCATCTTGAATCAGCAAGCACAGCGTCAGAACGACCTAACTGTCAAGGACAACTGGCTGAACGACGACGACCTTTGGGTTTGAATCACAGAATAGAAAATTTAATCTTCTCTTCTCTTTTTAACTCGTCATCCACTGCTACTCTGGGTTGCCAAACCCCAGTTGTAGCAGTGGTTTTTTATTGTGCAGAGCTTCGTACTGGTGTAGATTTATGTCTCGCAAAATGAAGTACGCGACAGGAAATACCGACAATGACAGCAAACAACAAGACCACGCCAACACCCGTACGCTTGGCCTGGGCCGTACTGTGTCAGACCCCAAGCGGACGCAGTGAGGTGATCAAAGTCACAGACTGTGACGAAGCAGACCGCGCAATCCAAGAGAACCCAGAGCTGTACTTCAAGAGCGGCCCCTTCGTACTCCCAACTTAGTCTCAACTTAAGTACGTACTCAAGCGGCAACGCGACGGGCAAAAACCTGCTAAGCTGTGCCTGGTCAACCAACCTCATGAAACTACCGATCACGAGCTACGTTGTGTTCGTTTACAACGAAGACATTGGTACATTCGCTCCGGCTTTTCCGGATATCGATTCGGCCGAAGAGTTTGCAAATGCAATCCGAGCGATCACAAACAACCTAGTGGTCAGTGAACCAAATCCAGTCATCGCCACACAAGAAATCTCGGTCAGAGTGGCACCGTCCATCTAAAACTTATTAACTTTGAGAGTCGTGGTATCCTATGGGTATCACGGCTCTTTAGTTATGGCACGAGTTTTGAGTGTTAGCGTTCCTGAAGCACTGTACGAACGTTGGCAATCATCCGAACTGGACATTAGTCCATCTGCATTATTTCAGACAGCACTGGAAACAGAACTAGATAAGACCAACCGTCATCTTGTGTTCTGGAGTAACCGTGCTCTGTCTGCGGAGAAGAAGTTAAAGCTAATTGGAGATATGCTCCAAGCAAAAGATAACGAGGTAAAGCGCTTTATCCTATTTGAAAAAGAACGCGGTTAAGATTTAATTAAGACGTCCAGAATACATTGGCTGATATTTGTTCCGGAGTAGAATAACATCAGCCATCAGTAAAATCATGGATCTGAACAAAGCCACTCGGCATTTCTTCAGTATTGAGATGACCAACGAGGAGCGTTTAGAAACTGCTGCATTAATGGATTCAGTGCGTGAACACGGCTTAGTGCCAGCAAATACGAATCTAGGCCTTTTTATCAGGGACTGTTTTTATCGTGGCCTCAATGAATACCGTAAAGATATGGTCCGTCATGACTAAATAGTTTTATTTTATAATATTAAATGTACTCAAGTAGACGACAGCCAAGGTCTACAAATAAAATTACACAAAAAAGAGAATTCAAATGTCAAGAGATTACAAAAAAGAATATGACGAATATCACGGAAAGCCTGACCAAATTAAGCGTCGTGCAGCACGTGTAAAAGCTCGTCGCTACATGGAGAAAAATGGATCAGCGCGAAAAGGAGACGGAAAAGACGTCGATCACCGCGATGGCAACCCACTTAACGGTCACCCCAGTAACTTACGGATGCGTAGTAAAAGCGCAAATCGGGGCGATAAGACGAGCTGACTCATCGCCCTGATAAAACCAAGTGGCTTCACACAGCCGGAGTCATCCGAGCACGCATCTGCTCGGCACCTCTCGTATAGGCTGCAGACTTCTGCCTTAGATCTTCTGCACGCGCTTGTTGACGCATCATGACATCACGCGGTTTAACTGCTCCGGTTTTTTGATTAGTGTCTCGTTTGGAACGTGCATCAAAAATGTCTGCCCGTCGTGTGGCGTTAGCAGCGGCATCAGTGTAGCGCCTCTCCAGGGATTCATTAGTGTAGGATCCCATGTCCCTACGTTTGATGTTCGGAGGCGGCGGAACTACAGCCTGGCGCATGTCCTGGGATCTTCCGGGCGATCCAGCGGGTGGAGTCCGGGGAACGCCGCCACGCGGCATCACAATAGGAGTGGTTGTCGTAGTGGCTGGAGTATAACTCCTGTTGTCTTTATAGCCAGTCGAAGATCCTGGAGTAGTGTTTGTAAAGCTACCGTAGTACGCCTGGCCTTTCTGCATTTGCAGACCACGCAGACCTTCTAAAGCAGCACGCGACTTAGGATCGTCAGAATAGCCAATACCCATTCGCCGCGCATCTTGCCCGTAAGGGCTAGCAATGGCTCGACCAAGCTGATTGCCAAGGGCAGCTCCAATACCAACGCCCCGTTCGCTTGCACGACTAGAAATGTCAGCAACCGACCTACCCGTCTCACGAGAAAGGCGCTTAGCCTCACCCCTGCTCAGCACTTGACCTACGTTTCTGCCTTCAGGACTGGCACCCATAACAGTTAACAAAATAACTACCTTGTCTTTTATTTTAACCTAAGCAACAACAAGAATAACTATTCAGCAGTAGCAGCATTGTAATCAACAACAGGAAACCCTTCGTTATATTTCCTAAGAAGGCGTTCGTATACCAAAAGAGGGTCTTCTCGTGATTGAAGCGTTGATTCAACTGCTGTAGCCCAAATCAAATTCTTTTGTTGGATCTGGCGGTTTGTTTGGTCGATCACGCTTGTCTTGAATCTCTTCTTATTTTTACCACGCAGAAATCAATTTTAAGGTGCTGCGAAAACAGAAGAGGGCCAGGAGCACCACCTCCTGACCCCGTCTGCACACACGCACAATCGGAGCGAACCGACCATGCACCACAGATCGCTCGGAGGCGACCGCTTGCAATCTAGCGAAAATCAGCTATGGTGGTCAAGCCAGCGGGTCAAACCCTGGCGCACACTACGTTTTAGGACCGTGAACCACATCACCTTCCAGTCAGTCCAGACACTTCATTTCACGGCGGAGGACCAGCCCTGCGTCACGCTCGAGCAAGGCACCTGGACACTTGTCGCAAATCGTAACGGTGAGCAGATCATGATCACCGCACCCGATACTCGGCGCCAGGTGGCTCTAGGCCCCCTTGCTCCTGTCAAGCGTCGTGTCAAGAACAAGAGTCGGTTTGTCGACTGGGCTCCTAAGGGTGAAGACCACCCCAAGGCCAAGTTGTCTGAGGCTGATGTTCTTGAAATGCGCGAACTATTTAATGACAAGTCTTACCGTAAATCCTTTGGATCAGATCATCAGATTCTGGAGGAATTCGCAAAAATTTATAACATTCATTACACCACAGCGTACAAAATTGTTCGCGGTCAATCCTGGAAGCATCTGAACAATGCCTGAAAAAACGTACGCACTTCGCATCTCATTCGGAGATGGCCATCCGCTTGATACGGTAATTACAGCAAAGAACGTGATTGATGCTCAAGATCAAGCACGTGCCCAGTATCCAGCAGCTCGTAACATCTACCTCCTCAATAGGCTTCCTTCTCATAGGAAAGCCTTAGCAGTTCCGATGGTGCAGTACGCTTTGCCATTAGACGAGGAAGAGGATCAGGAGCTGACGCAGGAAGACAAGGTGAAGACTTGTGTCCTCATGCGGGAATCTGGGCATTCCCATCAAGCGATTGCTGGTTACCTCGGTGTTGGCAAGTCAACAATCGGACGTTGGCTGAAGCAGCACGGCTGAACTACAATTCAGCCAGTTGTTTCTGATCTGGTGTCTGAACAGTTGAGTTGGATGGAAGAAGACGGACTCCTCATCACATACGACGAGGAGTCCGGCCAAATTACGTTCGAATGGGATGAGGAAACTCATCCCCAGTACAACGCTCTCTATAGGTTAACCAGTGAGAGGTTCTCTCAAATGTTGAAAGAGTATTGCGAACAACTTGATGCCCTCCAAGAAACCACAGACGTTCATGATCGGGGACCGTGTAGCGGAACGCCCGAAAGCAACAGCAATCCCGAACCTCTCACCTGAGGTAAACGCCAGGGTTGCAGCTTATCGTGTACAACGCTACGGCGTTGTTGTCGACCTTTTTACCAAAAAATCTGTCACCAGAACAAGACGCGTTATCGAACATAAGTTCGTTCGTGTCCTGTGGGACGGGATGAAAACACCTTCTGAACACGCACAAATGAGGATCTGTCATGAATCAGAACTGGAAACAATTCGGAATGAATTCTGCTCGGCAATCGGCGGCTGACATGGCAAACGAAGAACATCGGAAAAGGTTGCTCACTGGTGCAGTAACTGAATACCTTGACGAAGGACTTGTTGAAGAATTTCTAAGCGATCTTCTTGAAATTCTGGTCGAAGAAAGTGAAGTGTACATCAGAAAAGCTGCTGCCTTCACCTCGTGTGCTCAGCTAGTTGAAAAAGGACTTGGAATTTTGGATGAAGAACAAAAGAAAAGGGAGTTGGAAGAATGAAGTGTCGTAAATGCTCTAGCAAAAACACAAGGGTGACTTGTACGGAGCACTACGAAAAGAGCACCAAACGCTACTGTCGCTGTCTTGACTGTGGTGAAAAATTCAGAACCGTCGAAATGTATGAGTGTGGTAAACCGGGACCACCAAAAGGGCAACCTCGTTCCGGTCACATTGCTCGGGGCAGTTCTCATGGCTCTTCGATTTTTACCGAGAAAGATATCGTGGCGATGCGGCAACTTCATCGCGAAGGTAAAACTCTTAAGCAAATCTCCGAAAGGTATGGGGTAGGTTCTTCGTACGTTTCAAAAATTGTCAACTACAAACAATGGAAACACGTCGCATGACTAAAGAAAAAATCCAAGCAACCGGAAGCTACGACGGCGCAACAAACGAGTACATCCTCTCCATATCTTGTGGTGCTCTTGTTGTTAGCTTTGATTTCTTAAAAGAAGATGATATTCGCGAGATTCTGTCCTGTCTAACTTGTATGCTCCCTTTTGATGAAACCGAAAAATGACTGAAGATCAGAGCGTCAAATTAGTTTGGGCAACCCCAGACGCAGAGCAGATGATCGTCTACATGGCGAGGGTATCTGCTCCGAAAAATCAAGACAACATGGATACTGCGCCACGATTGTTGCGGTATCTGATTAAGAATAGGCACTGGTCGCCATTTGAAATGGCGAACATGTGTGTTGAAATCGAAACAACACGCGCAATTTCACCACAAATTCTGCGTCATCGTTCCTTCTCATTCCAGGAATTTAGCCAGCGCTATGCAGATACAGGAGAGCTGGGCTCAGCTATTATTCCTCATCTGCGTCGTCAAGATAATAAAAATCGGCAGAACAGTGTCGATGACTTATCTCCTGATATTATCGCCAGCTATTACCGTCGTGTCAGCCAGTTGTACGAGGATGCCGAACATCTGTATCGAGAGATGCTTAGCAATGGAATTGCAAAGGAATGCGCTCGATCTATTCTGCCACTTTCGACACAGACACGTCTCTACATGAACGGCACACTGCGTTCCTGGTTGACGTACATCGCGTTGCGCGAGAAACACGGCACTCAAATGGAACATATGTTGATCGCCAAGCAGGCGAAGAAAATTTTCAGTGAGCAGTTTCCGATCATTACGGAAGCGCTGGGCGGTCTCAATCAGGATTGGGAGCTTTGAAAATGTCAGAAATTGAAACCAAGTCACTTACCAATGGTTGGAAGTGGGACGACGACGCGGAAGCTGCGTTTGTGGATTGGTTTAATTCTTGGTCATCTCCATATACGTTCTTAAGTGAGTATTTTTATGGCGACTGCAAAATTAAAGATGAGAAAACTCGTGAGGACATGTTGTACAGATGGTTACATCTGGCATTTGTTACGGGTTACATGTACACCAAATCAACTAGCTCTACACACGATTCTTCCTCATGACACAACAACAACAACAACAACAACAACAACAACACCCTATCACCCCACCGCCTGAACTGGTGCAGCAGTGGGTAGACGCTTACTTTGGCGGCGGAATCTCCCATGTAGACCTCGCTGCCCAAGCTGCCCAATGGGGCGCAGACCAAGAGCTAGAGGCGTGCTGTGAGTGGCTTAGTGTTCCTTGCCCCAGTTACGGACGTGAACTCCGCAATGCGCGCCGGCTCAAGCCGCCGAGCTTGAAGGAACAGGCGCTTGATCTCCTAGACAAAGCAGAAGACCCAAGTTGGGACATTAACGATTTTTCAATTATTCGTCGTGCCCTTGAACAACTTCCCGACAACAACTAATTACTACAATGACAACCAAGCGACAGTTTGATTACAAGATTGGTGATCGTGTTGCTGAGCGTCCCAAACCCCATGGGATCTACACAAACAACCAACAAACAAGAGAACGTATCTCTCAGTACAGGAGCCAGCGGTATGGTGAAGTGGTTGGTATCAACTACAAGAACAACTCACGTGGTGCTACCCAAAAGTTCTTACTTGTTCGTTGGGATCATTTACCTAGCCCAACTGAACATGCCACTGCACGCATCTGTCCTGTGTCAGCGCTAGAACGTCTGACCAAAGAAGTCCTTGTTCCTGGTGAATGACATGACTGAAAATCAAATTCAATTTCTTCGTGGTTGCTGCACAACAATCCTTGCTTTTGCAGCTACTGGTTTAATCGCTACAATCTTTTTGTCACCTGATGAACCTAAGAACAACTCTAAGTTTGAGGTCATTGATCAGTACGAAGGTTGTTCAGTAATCCGTTACACTGATCCCACATCTCGCTGGCATTATTTCCTTAAGTGCTCATGATTGAACGAGATTTTGCGGACATGCCTAATGAGTTCTACGATTTTGCCTCGAAATTCATTTACACAAGAGGCTACGAGCAAATAATCGACATTGAGTGCTTAGCGCTAACACTTTGGGATATGCAGCAGAAGATTGATAAACTGGAGAAGTCCAGTGAACGCTAAAAAACTACTTGAAACACTAGACCAAGCCACAGTTACATGTGCTGACTGTGGCGATAAATACGGAGTGCACAGCGTCAGGTACAGTAGTTGGTGGGTTGGAAAGTGTCACGTCTGTGGCGAGGAAAAGCCCATTACCGAGTCCAGAGATTTTGCTTACTTCTTTACTACACGTAAAAAGTTAAGCACCCAGCTTGCGAAACGAGAGTGAAGTCTATATAATATTTGAGTTCCCCCTCTCTTTTTGATGGGGCTCGGGTGACTCGTTAGGCAGATAGCCTAGAAGGAGAGCCCAAGATAGAGGTGCAGTCACTGTCTGGATACGCCTGGTTAACTCACAGCCCGATTGTCGGTACGCCAGTCACACTGCATCCATCTATTAACAACACCCCCTATGCTTAGCTCCTATACGTAGACCATTTTGTTGACGTCACCAAAATGGTTTTCAGGATGATGCACAAACCAGGGGGTCACTAATTAAGGGTGTAACAAGGAACGTTGCATTAAACGAAGGATCCCCTCGGCCGCATCGTAGATTCACCGTTAAGCTTGTGGTAACACAGCCCTAGCGATGGTCGGTGAACGTAGGCGGACATCCTTGCCCTTATTACAAAGGGGTTCTGCATGGTGCATGCTGAACTTAAATAACTGACGCCTCCCGCTGCAGAAAGCGTATCCACTAGGTCAGTGCCCTTAACCGGGAATTAGCGCAGCGGTAGCGCGTCTGCTTTGGGAGCAGAAAGTCGCAGGTTCGATCCCTGCATTCCCGATCACCTGGTCCGAGCTAATTGGATAAGACGGTTACTGCCGCTGCAGGACGATGTAGGTTCGACTCCTACCCAGGTGCTATTAAGAATCTCAATAAACCACGTTTATTGAGAAAACTGATAAATTATATGCACACGTGCACAAAAACTAGACGTGACCTGGGGCACTGCTAAAAAACGTATCGATAAGAATCGACAAAAGCTTCTGGAGTACAAGAAGACTTTGCAGTGCAAGAAGTGTGGGTTGAATGATCATCGTGTCCTTAAGTTCCACCACCCAGTCCGAGCCAATTGGACAGGACGGCACCCATGCTGCAGAGTGGGGCGATGCGGGTTCGAATCCCGCCTGGGTGCTTTCAAAAAGCTGCAAAGAGCCCACCCATACGTGTGGAACCGTAGGTAGACTCTCGCCAGGTTGAGCCGGGCTTCACGAGGCACCAGCCTTGACGACGCCTGGACGCCGGTAACGCTCCACGAAGAAATCAGTGGAACGTGAATTCTAGTCACACACCACCACAAATGAAGGGTTTCGGCACAATCAAACCTAAAAAGCGCGTAGCCACCTACTGGGTTGCTCGTTATCTACGTGAGGATGAGGATGAACCCATCTCAGTAGACAGGCAAACGATCGAGTACATGCCTGGTCAGAACAAGGAGCGCCTGATGCTTGCGCACTGCCATGAAATATTCCGCGCTTTTCCGGACATCTGGGAGGTCTTGGTACATCAAGGCAGTGCTCCAGTGCCAGAGTCTGGTGACCAGATCGTTGCTCGGCTCAGTCGTGAGCGTTTTACTGGCTGTGAGGAGTTGACAATTTAAAAAGATTGTCTTTATACTTCATCTGGTTCTGATCAGACCCCAGTGGCCACTGGTATCTTCAGCCTATCCTCGTCAATGGGCTGAATAACAGTTTCTCGTCGGGTGGAAGCGACGAAGAAGCGACGAAGTAAGACCAGAGAAGATGGGCCGACCCCTCTTTCAACTCCGTGAATTCGGAATCTCTGGTCCCCTTCAAAAATCAGAGCAAGCCGCCAGTTTGGATTGGACGGTAAGCCAAGCCACGATACCGAAGCCAGAGGGTCGGGCGATGCGCTAAATTCCACCAATTGCGGTTACGAAGCTGTTCCTCCTCTTTGAAATAAGGAACGCCGCGATAAGTCAGTTGAGTCATGGTGTAACCCACGTACTTTCAACTTTAAGAAATTGTAATAATTGTTACGGCTCACAGAGAAACACTTCCTCTTAAGAAAGTGTAAAGATTGTAAACTCGGTAGGTCTAAAATATTGTGTAAGCGTATTTGGACAGATGCTGCCGACAGTTGCACAATTTCTTGCACAATTTATTAAAAATAACGTAAGCAGCTATGGAGCTAAAAGCAAGAGATCTTCTGGAGCTGCAAATTTTATAGTTGGAATGCCTGGTAGCGATCCGCAAAGTGAATTTGGGTCTAATAGGTCCACGCTTTTAGGCGCCGCTACCGAAGGACTAAATAGTAGTCTCAGCAGCTAAGCAACTTACCAAAATACGTAGATCTGCAATAACTAGAATGTAGATAAAAATTGGAGCTGCATAAATGTATCCACCGGGCGCTGAATTTCTTGCAAGGTATGTTGAAGACAATATTGGTAAATATGGTGCAATTGGTAGAGCTCCTCTCGGCGCTGCAGGCTTCGTAGCAGGAATGCCTGGTATCGGTCCAGAAGGCACGGTTGTCCCTGGATTGAAAAAGCCTGAGCTTTTGGGTGGGGTTACTGGCGGGTTAATTGGCGGCCTTCTGGGCTAAACAACCAAGCAAAACCGCTTAATAATGTGGGGTGGGGCTGCACCCTGATCAATGGCACAGCCCTTCAGTTGCCAGGTGCGAGAAGCAGCAGAAATCGCACCTCCCCTGGATGATGACCCTGACGCTGCTCTTCTTCGGGTCCCAGCTATAATAATATGCATGTGCTTAGGTTCAATGTGTTGTGCTTACTCTCACCAGACCAAAATTAATAGGGTGTGTTTCCAGTGATTCCGGTTCCATCGCTGTTGTTGATCCGTGTCATCTCGGTGTGTCTGAATCGGGTGCAGTCCGCCTTCCAGCATGGAATCTCTATACTCAAGTCGACACAGAGGTGGGCGACGGAGAGTTTACCGTTTACGAAGAGCGTGATCGACACGGTAGACTGCGTCGAATCGTAATCGAACTGGAATGATTCTCAGTCCCGCTAAAGAACCAAACAAGTGGCTGTGTGCAATCCTGGTTGATCTTCTTGAGCAAAACACAGAAGCGTCAAGATCCGATCTACGTCACGCCATTACCGAGATGGCGATGTGGATGGAACCTGGTCTAATAGATCAACTATTTGCTGACTGGATAGATCAATACCAGAGTCTAAAGAGCGAACCCTGAAACATTCATAGTAATGTTCGGCGACAGCCGCTAACGTCGGATCTTCTGGGATCACGCCACGGATCTCAAAGATCTCCCACAGTGGATCAAAGTGGTACGGTGGGCGAAACCAGTAGAGCTCGCGTCGATCAAAATTGACGACAAAGTCCTGATGGTGTCTAAGCCAGTGGGTGTAGACCTTAAATTGCCTGTCCGGGTCACGGGACGTGCAATCTAAAACCATCCCATCCCCTGGCTCAAGGCATTCCCATCGCATCCTCAGCAGATGTTTTAAAGCGGTTGTCCAGATTCTGAATGTACCTGGCCCTGTTAATTGATTGCGGAGTGAACGCCGCCGCTTGTTATGCCGATTGCGGTACCAGTCATTGAGTTGACGTTTTGATTTTCCTACTGCAAGGCCAACATTCCAGAGGCAGTACCCAGTCTCAAACTCGTAGAACGGCTCGAAAAACAGTTTACCAATGTAGTCATCAACGTCGAATGTAGTACTTGTAAACTTGCGGCGTAATCGATACGTCATTGTGGAACAACTACTATTTTTACTCCAGAATGATCCTGAGTTGTATGACATCTTAGAGCAACTGAAGCACCAAGATGACTCTCCTGAGGATTTTATTTTGAGTGTCGCACAGATGCTGGCGATGGAATTCGAGGAGCTTCACCGGACGGACCTTAGTGATAAACTGGCTGCTCTGTTTGGTGGGCTGCCTGAGAAAAGCATGGTCATGGTCCCACTGCTGCTGCACATTGCGCTGGACATTTTCCTGATGCGTGCAATTCCTGATCACAAGACGTTACGCGAAATCTGATAAAGGAGAAAACGATGCAAACCGGCTACGTGATGTGTTCAGCAGACCTCGGCAAGGTTCTGTGTTTGAATCAAGACAAAAGCGAAGTGGTGCTGGTCGACGTGGAGGGCACCCAAGACCTTAACAGATCCATCTGCCTGTCGGACCTTACGGAGACTAAGAATATTTACGAAAGGCTTAAGGCGCATGGGTTGATTTCCAATCTGGAAATTGTTAATGTTGCTCGTCTCTACAAAAATTTCTACTAATCCAGTCTTATGCTGAATCTCATTTGTGATATTGAGACGAATGGGCTTCTCCACGAGCTGGATTGTGTCCACTGCATCGTCCTACGCGATGTGGAGACCGGTGAGGTGCATAGCTGTGCCGATCAGGACGGCTACCTCCCTCTCCAGCGGGCGCTCGATCTTGTAAGTAAAGCTGATCAGTTGGTCGGGCACAACCTAATCAACTTTGATATGAGAGCACTCAAAAAAGTGTATCCTGGCCTCACTATACGGTCCGATTGCGACATTGTAGATACTTTGATTCTGAGCCGTGTTCTGTGGCCAGAGCTTGAACCTGTTGACGATCAGAAGTTTTGTTACATCGACAAAAAGTATCGAGGTCGGCACTCATTAGCGGCCTGGGGAGAAAGGCTTGGTGTAGCAAAGATTAAGTTTAAAGAGGAGCAGAAGAAGGATAAAAAAGTTACGAATGTGTGGGCTGAGTGGTCTAAGGCCATGCAGACTTACTGTGAAGGAGATACACTTGTATCCCTGAAGCTACACGAGTACTTTCTAACGCAAGAATTAGATCAGAGATGCTATGAACTGGAGCACGAGTTTGCTAAAGTCATGGCCCTCCAAGAAGAGTTTGGTTTTCCGTTCAATGAACGAGCCGCCTTCGCACTGGTTAACACGCTTAAAGCACGACGCGCGGAACTCGATTCACAGCTTCAAGATGTGTTCCCACCTCTTGTCGAGGAGCGTATCTCAGCTAAGACTGGACGGCCTCTAAAATCAAAAGTCACAGTCTTCAACCCAGGATCGCGCCCACAAACTGCGGACAGATTGAGACAACTGTATCCAGAAATTACGTTTGAAGAGACAGAAAAAGGAAATCCAAAGGTCGATGATGATGTTCTAGAGATACTCGGAGAAAAGTATCCAGAAGCTAAAGTGTTGGCAGAATACCAACTGCTTAAGAAAATCCTCGGGCAATTAGCTGATGGTAAAGAGGCATGGCTAAATCATTGTAGATTGTACGGCGATGGTCGAATTCATGGACAAGTTATTACAAATGCCTGTATTAGCGGACGCTGCTCACACCGCAGTCCAAATATGGCCCAAATCCCCAGTGTTGGCCACGCTTTTGGTGCTGAGTGTAGGGCTCTGTTTTATGCTCCTGATAATTGGCTGTTGGTTGGTACTGATGCTTCTGGATTAGAACT